>Ga0208614_1000028_pt1 | contig 58470 bp, 65 predicted proteins | sample CryBogCBE23Jun09_FD_184554 | JGI IMG/M metagenome (GOLD analysis project Ga0208614, IMG submission 184554) | Freshwater microbial communities from Crystal Bog, Wisconsin, USA - CBE23Jun09 (SPAdes) | ecosystem: Environmental > Aquatic > Freshwater > Lake | place: Crystal Bog, Wisconsin, USA...
CTGTAACCACTGTGAGACTAATTATTTCCCAGGCACACGAGTCGCTTGTACGAACTGTGGTTGTGGCCAACCTGCTAATGACCATGGTCTTGGCGAAGATAACTTCAAGAGGGTTGAAGGTCCTACTGTCGCTGAACTCGATGGTGGCAAAGACATCGTTAAAGAAGATTCAGCACGCATGGGTAGTGCAGGTAACTTTTACGCTATGTTTAAGCAAGCTAACGATAGCGAGCTTTATTACCAAGGTTACGGCGACGCTCAGGCGGGGAAGCCAATGGATGAAGATCTTGCTTTGCTAAGCAAGGACTACTACGAGGGTTACCGAGCTTACAAGTTCTACAACAAGACTCCTCAACAAAGTGAAGGGCAACAACTGTTTGACATTAAGCCAAATAGTAACTCGATTCCTCGCTCACACGGCATGCACCCAGAAGATTATGACACTGGACCAATCCAGTTGACAGATGGCACTGGTTCAGTCACCGCAAGCAAGCGCATTTCTAACCTACCCGTTGATGTAATCAAAAAGTTTTTTGAGATCTAATATGAAAAATTGTTTTATTTGTAGAAAAGGTCAATTGGTTAAGAGTGCCAGCAGAAATGGCGAAGAAGTATATTGCAATAGCTGTCGTCGAGTGATTGTAAGCACTGTACTCAATTTTAAATTTGCCGAGGTTGAGCCAGATCCTTGCAAAACAGAGGATGGCCTTCCAGGGTTTAAAGGTCCTGGCGAGAAAGCTGTTTGTCACCCATATACAGACGATGCTTCAAAAGAAGAAGCTATAATTAAAGCAAGAGAATCAGAATATGCTTTTGAACACCGCCGTGCTGCATCTAAAATTGTTAATTCATTGAGTTATTTCACTGGACTTCCTAGCTCAATCACGGGTGCCCAAACTAGTTCACAAGATTTTAGTAACCAACCTGCCTTAGCTCCTGACAATCCTATCGATGGTGCTACGACCACTGATGATAATGGTGTGAACGTACAGATGGGTGATCTCAACAAATCAAACCCATTGAATAGTGGTACAACCGCTAGTAAAAGACTGGCTGATCTCTTCAAAGAAGAGATGGGCAACCCGCTTTGCACAGAGCACAATTGTAGAGAGAGCGAATGTAAACAAGCTCATGAGTCGCACTAGTCACTGAGGAAACAGAAAGATTCCATTATGAACTACGATGATATTGAAATCGAAGCTAAGACAGCCGCCGCCGACAACCGTTGGTTTAATGGCACATCAGAGAGCATCCTGACACGGCTTGACAGACTGCAAGACATACTGAATAGAACACGTATGGCTGCCAGCAACCCCAACGTTGGTGAGAGAGAAATTGAGCGTTATGCCAATATCATCATCGAGCTTGGTGCAGAGAAAGAACAACTCGAGAAGTTGGCCTCCGAGTATGTTGACTTTGATACTGAGGATTACCTCAACAGCCTCCCTGGTGGCACCATTGCCAAGGAATACCGGATTAGCAGCGCAGGTACCAGTGACCTTGGTGCAGACGATGGTAGCCTCTTGTACCGCACAGCTGCTGGCATTGAAAACGAGTTTGAGAACGCTGACTGGATCAACTTTGTTACCGCTGGTGCTGAGATCTGGGTGGAAGATCAGAACAACCGTCTTTTGACAAGTCAACTTGATACTCGTGAGGCTGCTGTCTACTACGTAGAGAAGAAGACAATGCCAATTCTTGACACTGTCAAGCGTGCATCTATTATTGACAATTTTGTTGATAATGTAGAAATTTGCCGCCGTGCTAAGAATGAAGGATCAAGCTTCCGTAGCATTAAGAGTGCTAGTGTGAATAAGCTCTCGGCCAAACTTGTTGATGATGCTGTTGACTACTCTTTTGGAGAAGGCCTTAACTGGCTTTAACAATGGACACTTGGAATGGCTTTAGAGTCGTCGGTGCAGTAGAAGATGACACTATCTCTGATGATAGTATCACTGACGATAGTCTTGTATCAGGTTTAAAGAAGATGCTCGCTGAAGCTTACGTTCTTTATCACACCATCCATGGTTTCCACTGGAACGTAGAAGGAACAGACTTCTATGAATACCACAAACTATTTGATGAAATCGTAGATGACATCTATGATCACATAGACCCAATCGCTGAGAATATTAAAAAACTTGGTGAAAAGGCTCCGTTTGCTATGGGTCAACTTGTTAAGATGAGTGGCATAGAAGAAACTGATCTCACAAGCATCGATCCAAAAGAACTTGCTAAAAAGTTCTATGATATGAATAAAGAATATATTGATCATATTAAGAACATTTTTAAAGTAGCTAATGATGAGAATGAACAAGGCATTGCTAACTTCATTGCTGAACGGATCGATGCTCATCAAAAGTGGAGTTGGTTCTTGAAAGCATCTACCGAGGGATAATGGAATCCGTAACTGATAGCATTGGCAAAGTTGTTGCGCTGTTGACAGCAATAATTAGCAACCAAGATGAGCTTGCCTATGAAATGGTACTCGAGAGTGACCCCATCGAGCTTTTCAGCGCCTTGACCGGCGTTATGATGGTGTTCATCAATAGGTTGGCCCGCATAGATGGTTTGAATGCAGAAGACTACCTTAAAGACCTCGGAATGTTTGCTCTCAAATCAGAATGAATATGAACCAAGACTTGCCAGAAGGTATTACCTATAATAATTCTATACACAACGAAATAGAATTAGAATCAGTTGTAGAAGTTATAAATGATACAAAATGTAATGTTTGTCAATTGCATTTACAAGCAGTTTTAGTTACATTGAACAATAGGCATGAAGGTATCGTTAAGACAATACCAAGCGAAAATGTTCTTTGGAAAAACGCTTTACCAAAAGATCGCATTCGATGCATAAAAATGATAAATGACAATCTTATGTTAAAGCTTGACAAACACAAGGAAAGGCACAAGAATGATTAGGTACAGTACACAACCATCCAAGAATTCTAATGTCATCACTGATAGCCCTACCTCACCGATTAAGACTACTAGAGACTCTAGAGGACTTAATGATGAAGGTAAGCCTAGCGAAAGCGTTAGAAGCGTTCTAGATTTAGACGCTGAGGATGCCAACGAATAGGACAAATGTGACAGATCGCTCCACCGAGAAAGATCCTGCAACACACATCGTCATCCCAGACACCCAGGCTAAGGACGGAGTCCCAACGGACCATCTTACCTGGATAGGTAACTACATTGTAGAAGAATTTCACAACCAAGATGTGAAGATCATTCACCTTGGGGATCACGCTGATATGCCTGCACTTTCCTTGTATGACAAAGGGAAGAAAAGCATGGAAGGCCGCCGAGTGAAAGCAGATATTGAGGCTGCTAATGAACACTGGCATATTCTTAATCAACCGCTTTACGATTACAATGATGCTAAGCGTAAAAGCAAACATGCTATCTGGAACCCAGAGCGACACATTCTGCTTGGCAACCACGAAGATCGTATCACACGTGCTACAGAAATGGATGCACAGATTGATGGATTGTTTAGCGTCGATGATCTCGATTACGAACGTAGTGGCTGGAGAGTAAAGCCATTCAAGCAGATCCTGTGGCTCGATGGAGTGGCCTATAGCCATTTCTTCTATAACCCTATGACAGGCAACCCATATGGTGGAACGATCGATGCTCGTTTGAAGAACATTGGCCATTCATTCACTATGGGTCATCAACAAACGTTCCTTTATGGTATGCGTTATGTCAATGGTGGTAGAGATGATAACGATGCATTCTCACAGCACGGTCTTGTAGCCGGTGCTTGTTTAACATTAGATCATAAAGTCCTTACTGCTGACTTGCGGTACATACCAATCGGTGATTTGCAAGTCGGTGATCAATTGGTTAGCTTCGATGAACATGTTACTGATAAAAGATCGCGTAGATTTAAGACAGGAACAGTTCTTGCCCTTAAGCCAGAAGAGCAAGAAGTCTTTGAAGTTACTATGGATGATGGTAAAACATTCAAAGCAACTGCTGATCACTTATGGCTTACCCGATGCGGTGGCCAAACTTCTGTAAAAGAAGGTGCTGCCTACCAATGGAGAACAACTAATTCTTTAAGAGTTGGTACAAAGATGGCAAAACCGCTTGACTATTGGGAAGAAGATAAGTCCTATGATGGCGGGTACCTTGCTGGTATTCTTGATGGTGAAGGCTGTTGTTATAAGAGAGAAACAACTGGCGGCGTTGTTGGTCAGCTGACGATTGCCCAAAAACCAGGTTATGTTCTTGATAAAATTAGATGCATTCTTTTAGATAAATATGGGATTAATACAACGAGTGACTTGAACAATCGTGGAGTCGTGTCTTTACGATTAAAGGGCGGTCTTGTAAAAATTGCCAAGGCATTGGGTGAACTTAGACCTGTTAGGTTACTGCCAAAATTTAAGCCAGAAGATCTTGGCACTATGACTATATCTAAAAAAAATGCGCCTAAGGTTGTCTCAATCAAATCAGCTGGCGTTCAAACTATCATGAGAATTGATATCGATGCTAAAACTATGATTGTTGAGGGTTACGCTCATCATAATTGTTACCTGCATGATGAAAACTACAAGGGGCCACAAGGCAATGCCCACTTTAGAGGTATTGTGGTCAAACACGGTGTACACAATGGTAGTTATGACATTCAGCAGATCTCACTTGATTCTTTGTGCCGTAGATATGAAGGAATGAGCCTCGAACGGTTTAAAAAGCTCAAGTATCCGCGTATGTAGTATATGACTTCTGCAAATAATTCTCAGCGTAAAAACTTTCGCTGTGTCTTTAACCGATATGTATCGGAATACAATAAAGATGCGGTAGTACGCTCCGTCATATCGCAATTTGAAGGATATTTTGCAGATCCTGAAGTAACTGTCATCGATAACGGGTTTGTTATTACATTAACAACCGGTGATAACCTTTCACCAACAATGATCAGAGATAAAATACTCTGGAACCAATTCATTGAAAGCGTAACAGCTGCAGACGCCATCCGTAAGATACAAATCATTCGCCTACCTAAGTCTAGCAAAGAGAATGAAGGAACCGTGGGCGGTTTCGGCCCAAACGGTAGCGACAGTGGCGTAGATGAGAAGCTTGACATACCATTGAGCCATGATCCTCAATATACAATAGGTCCTAATGCTGATGGATCGCTTGGGTGGCACGCTAGTGTCCACTATGCTGACCCAACTGGCACAATGTTGCCAGAAGATCTTGGTCCAGGTGCCGAAAACGGTGAACCAGTAGACGAAGACCTTAAAAGCGATATTACTGACATGAAGAGTGATCCTACTACTCAACTCGACTCAGGCAAACCCGCTCAGAATCATCCAAAGCTATTTATGGGCTTTAGAATAGTTGCTATCGACAGTGATACTGGTGGTGCTTTTACTCTTAACCAACCAAATGGTTTCCAGGACGTTGGTGAGCCACCTAGAGGTGGAGATACCCACGAAGAAGCAGGTGCCGCAACTGGCATTGGTGGCGGAGCTCCCATTAGTGGAGCTAGCTGGTACGTGACTCAGCCTGGCAACGAACAAGGCACTGATCTAGGAACAGAGCGAATCAAGAGCGACTCAACTGCTGCTCCTTTTGGTGGTATTGCTGCTAGCAAGTCTGAACCAGTGGTAGAAGATGAAGATAGCGCGATTGATCTCCCACAAGCACGTGGTGGTACACAATCTGTCCCCGATGGTGGGCAGGTAGAAGGTTGGTTCGCCAGCCGATACTTTGGTTTGAACGAAACATACGGATATGAGGGTGAATTAGATGACTACGACATATAAGGTATATGCCGCAGGACAAGATCCAGTTAAATATGTGCCAGGAGACTTTATCCTTGTATCAACTACTGGTGTATTAGCTAAGTTTATTCGCTTTGGTCAATTTATCCGTTATCACGGTAAAATGAAACCATATTCTCATTGGAATCATGCTGCAATGATCATTGACGAAGATGGTACCATTGTTGAAGCTGTTGGTCGTGGTGTGATTGTTAGCAACATTAGCGAGTATAAGAACGTAGAGTATTATTACGTTACAACCAAGCTAAATAAGCAAAGCCGTGACCAAGCAATAACTGCTTGCAAAAGCTTTATCAAAGATAAGTATGGATTCTTGACAATTACGAGTATTGCACTCGAATTGATTACAGGAATTAAAATGCAGTTTACAAACAGCAATACAATGATTTGTAGTGCAGTAGTAGCACAATCCTTATGGGCTGGTGGCGTCGTATTTGACCGTAACCCTTATCAAATGATGCCAGCAGATCTTGCTGCCGCTTTTAACGTTTTGACAGAATTGCCAAATACATTGTAAAAGCTTGATTTTTTGCAATTTATGCAATATATTCAAAATATGAAAAAAGCTGTCATTACAATTAGTTATGACCCCCGAGACGCACAGAGCGATGAGCTCGCAAGCCAAGAAATCAGCGAAACAATGTCTGGTCTTCTTAATAGCTTGCGTACTCAAGTCAATGGCGTCCAGGTGTCCGTGAAGTTCCAAAATAATAAGGAGAAATAAGGATGTCAAGTCCACTCAACACAACAACAACTAGAGCAACAGGTCGTGCCTTTGTCGCAGCCATCGTTGGTGCTTTGCTTGCTTGGGGCGCAACCAAGTGGGGCAAGTTCAACACTGGTACGTTTGCTACATTGGTCCCAGTCGCATCTGGTTTGTATTACACGGCTATTACTGCCTTGGAGAAGAAGTACCCTAAGCTCGGATGGCTTCTCGGTACGCTTCCTCAGCCAGTTGTTGCTGTAACCCCCACACCAGCACCAGCACCAGTGGTGGCCACACCACCTGCTTCAGCGGTATATACGACGAAGCCAGCGACAACCGTCGATAAGGCTCTGGCTAAGAAGACACCACCTAAGAAGTAACGCAGTTTAGGTCCTGTAGCTCAGAGGAAGAGCGCCTGCTTGTCACGCAGGAGGCCGGGGTATCGTAATCCCTCAGGATCGCTATGAAATTATTGATTACTGGTAGCGAAGGCTTCATGGGGCAACACCTCATGAATAGGTTCCCCGGCTCTCGTGGCATGGATAAGAAGTCTGGTGAGTCTACATCAGACTTTGCTTTGCTTTCTAGAATAGTGCTTAGGGAACAACCAGACATGATTGTCCACTTGGGTGCTAATTGCTCGAGTCAGATCTCGCTTAGATCACCAGGTATGGACTTTGATGATAATGTAGTCGGGACGTTTAACGTCTGTGAGATCTCACGCATATTTAAGATTCCGGTTATTTTCAACTCAACAATGAAGGTGTATCCAGGCGAAGATGGGATTGTTCCACCATACGGTGTATCAAAACAAGTTGGCGAAGACTACCTAAAGATGTACCATGAGGTCTATGGCACAAATTATGTAATTAATCGTCCTTCAAGTGTTTATGGACCTCTCCAAGATGGCTCAGAAGACGGTGGTTGGTTCACTTGGTTTATTGATGCTGCTGTTAACAACAAGCAAATTACTCTGTTCGGAGATGGTTCGCAAAGCCGGGATGTACTCTACATTGACGATTGTATTGACATGCTTGCAGACCAAGTAAACAACTTTGATCTTTACAAGAACAACGATTACGACTGGGGCGGTGGTAGAGAGAATCTTGTATCTCTCAACGAGCTGCTTGAAACTCTTGACTACCACAACACTATTGAAGCACCAAGACTCCCTGGTGATGTTATGGAGTTTGTAACAGATAATACCAAAGCATCATCTATTAATAATTGGACACCAAAGGTTCACTGGACCGAAGGACTTGAAAGAACAAGAGCATGGCTAAAATCATTGTAGTAATTCCTAATCACCTACCCCACCTTGACTTCCTCAAGGAATGGGACGTGCTAAAAGACGTTGAACTGATCATCGTGCAAGACATTGGTGACAAGCCATCCCTCCCAGAAGGGTTTAATGGCACTGTCTATGATCACAATGACATTAAGAAGGACCTTGGCAAGAATGATTGGATCATTCCTACCCGATCAAGTGCTTGCCGTAGTTATGGTTACTACAAGGCTTGGCAGACTGGCGCAGATTACATCTACACGCTCGACAATGACTGCTTCCCTGATGGGAGTGACTTCCTCGCAGGTCACCTTAAGAATCTTGAAGGTAACACAACCCTTGGCTGGGTAACAAGCACCCTTCAACACCCATTCACACGTGGTTTTCCATATGGTATGCGCGGTAAGAACCCAATTGGTGTTAGCCATGGCCTCTGGAGCAAAGTTCCTGACCTCGATGCTGCTACGAGCCTCCACAACCCCGATCTCCGGTTTACTCCTGTGACTGAAGATGAGTCCTTCATCATCCCTCTCCACAACTACTACCCAATGTGTGGTATGAACCTTGCGTGGAGAGCTGAACTTACTCCAATCATGTATTTTGGTATCTTTGGCCCTGACTATGGGTTTGACCAATACGATGACATCTGGGCTGGTGTTCTTTCCAAGAAGGTTATGGATCACCTTGGATATGCAGTGCTTTCAGGCTATCCTTCTGTTGAGCACCGTAAGCAAAGCAATGTTTATGTCAACCTTAAGAAGCAAGCACCAGGTCTTGCTATGAACGAGACCTTCTGGGAAGCTGTAGACGCTATCGAGCTTACCAGCACTGATATTGTTGGCAGCTATAAGGAACTTATTGAAAAGTTACCAGATAAGTTTGATACAGAGCCAGAAGGCTGGACTGCTAAATTTAAGAAAGCAGCCTTGTTGTGGATTGATCTTTTTGCATGATCAAAATTGCTATTAGTTCTGTAAAAAGCTTTAGCGACAATACGCTGCCTGTTCTCATACCTTCATTGATTGAATCGGGTATCGCAAAAGAAGATATTTATATCTTTGAAGGTGGTCACACTGAAAGATCAGTGGAAGATTACAATGGATCAACTTTAATAAAAGTAGCGCATAATTCTTTTGATCTTACTGCGTTGATTGACATTGCAGAGAACGAAGTTGAGTCTGAGTACTGGTTCTTGATGCATTGTACGTGCACTGTTGGACCAAAGTTCGGTAGTCTTGTAAAAAATATTCCTGAAGATAAACCGAATGCCATATCTTTGGGTGTATTACATGATTCTAATTACTTGAACATGAATATCGGTGCTTATAAATATTCATTCATCCTCGAGAATAAAGATAAATTATCTGCTTTAAAAAGTACGGATTATAGCCCAGAAGGAGTATTGGCAAGTAAGCGCACTGCTCTTGCAGCGGAAGACTTGCTACTAAGCCAATATACTAACCAAAGACCATATGAGCCGCGTTACAACCCAGAGTCTTATGAGGAATTTGAAGCTATAGTGCCAAACCCTTTCGGTGGCAATGCAATTCGTAGGGTGCGTTATTTTGGTGCTTTAGACTTGTATAAATACCAGGCAAATTGGGGCAACCCAAACCTTGTGTTAGATCTTTAATAATGAATAAGAAAATAATTGTTTGTAAATTCCAAGAAAACACTGGTTGGGTAAATGATCTACCTAAAGATTGGGATGTTACAATCGTAACAAAGAATAATGATTTGCCTAACATTGGCAGAGACCCAACATCAATACTTTATGCAATAATACATAATTATGATAATATTGAAGACGACGATATATGGTTGTTTTTGCAAGGATACCCATTTGATCATTATGCGAATTTAATTAATTATTTGAATGATTTTGATCCTACAAAGTTGGTAGACTATATACCATTGAATGATGCTGGTGGGATGAACTTCTATGATACTAATTATGCTAATTTAGCAAAAAAATGGTGGGGTATAGACTTTAATTCAGAATGGTTTTTCTATGGTAGTTGCCAATTTTTAGTAACTGGCAAGGCAATCAAAAAATATTCTAATAAAAGCTATCAATCTTGCTATGAAGACATTATGATGAATGAGAGCCTTATGTATTGTCAAGAAAGACTCTTTACACCAATGTATAATAGTCTTTAACTTTCCCAGGTAATTCAGTGGCAGAATGCTCGCCTGTTAAGCGAAGAGTCGTAGGTTCGAATCCTACCCTGGGAGCAACAAAAGGAGAATAATGGATAAGAAAGAAATTAAGTTTAACATCCCTTTGCGTTTATACCAGAGAATCAATCGAGTCTCTGAGTCTTTGGGGTATAATGACGTAGAAGAGTTCATTAGTTACTACATGAGCCTTAATTTTCAGGCGTTTGACACCCCTGAAGAGTAGCACTATGAGGGGTGGCGGAATTGGTAGACGCGCCAGACTTTGAATCTGGTTTTATTGGGGGTTCGAGGCCCTCCCCCTCAGCTATGCCGGGTAGGAGCGACGTTGGTTGTTGCTGGCATTCTTATAAAGTGCTGATCCCTGGTTCAATTCCAGGTACCCGGACCATTTAAAACAAGCTCTATCTTATAACAGGTAATAGACATATTATGTCTATTGTCCAGCGTTCCTGCGGGAACAGTATAAGGAGTAACACGATGACCTCGATGTTCGATTTTGATGATTCAGTAAATATGGCATTTGATGCCAAGCTTGCTGGTAAGAACCTGGTAACTGCTAAGCACGAGTTGCTTACCAAGACTGGTGATTTCCTGTTTATGGCCCACAGTGACCGTGAGCTTGCTTTCCGCATGCAAATGGTTGAAGAGGACATCGAGAAGACTGCTCACCGCAGACTTGCTAACGTCAGTGACTCCAAAGCAAAGCTTGTCCGTGCCGTGTTCGATGAGTGGCAGCTGCGTCACGCTTCTTGCCAATTCTGCAAGCTTGCTGCTGAAACCACATTTGCTGGTGGTAACGGTGAAGACCCCAATAACGCTAAGAAGAATAGCGAACCACAATACAAGTCTAAGTCTGGCCCTAACGATTACCACAAGAACTATGAAACAGGCAAAACTGGTGGTCACGAATGCCCCGGTTGTGGTCGCTTGTTCCCCACTATAGAGCAAGCTACGGGTGCTTATGGTACTTGTGCTGCGTGTGATCTTGGCATGAACCCAAGTAATCCTGATTTTGGTAAGAAGGATAAAATGGGTAACCCACATCCTAAGAGCAAGAACCCATTTATTCCTGCTCCTCACAAAACTGACAATTCTGCTAACGATAAGCTCTACAAGAATCCTTACCAGAAGTAATAATAACCTATATTGAAACGTTAGGTTGATATGTCGAAGTTATTTAACTCTTCTAAAAGAGTAATTGCTGAGAAGCAATGGTATGAAGGCGATATTACACGCCCCGTCATGCCTGCGGTAGATAAAGATCGTGTACGCAGTGTCAAACGGCAAAGTGATCAAGAAAAAGTTACGTATACTAACCCTATTGGCACTAAAGATACAAGCAAATTTGTTCTCGATAAAATTAAAGAGAATGTTGCTGGCGTTGAGCCAGATAAACAAAAAGTACACACCGTCAAGCTTTGTCCAATTTGCAGTGGACTTCACCCAGATACACCGAGTATCCCCGGCGTAGACTTTGAACGTTGTTTGGGTACTTATGGCCGTGGTTTTGGTAAGCATGGTGGTGCTTGTAAGCAATGCTTGAAAAATAATGCTGTAGACCCTAGTAACCCAACTGCAGAAGAGTTAAAAGAAGCAGAAGGCTGTAAAGGTGACGATGGCCAGGGTTGGGGTAAACACCGCGTGCAATTCCCTGATGATTCTACATTAAAACCTCAGAAAGACCCTCTTGTTGTTTTTGACAGCACTGAAGATGCTCTTAGAAGCATCATGGACAAAATGAAGGAAGACAATGATCGTCGTTCCTCCGCTGGTAAAAGAACACGTTTCCCAATCAAGATGGTCGAAGAACCCTTGGGCGTTGAAATAGCTCTTGATCCCACTGCTAAAAAAATAGCTCTTGATCCCCCTGCTAAAAAAATAGCTCTTGATCCCCCTGCTAAAAAAAGAAAAGATAATCGTAAAAAATCAAATAGAGTTTTCAACGCTGGCAAGGTGCCTTCTCTTTCAGAAATGAACCCAGGAGAATATGACCGCGATGATCCTGAGGTTGCAGAGAGAGAATTTATTGAGCCCAGTGATGTCACAGCACCACATGAAGACTATGTTGGTTCTCTAACGGGTGAAGACTCATTGGCAAGAATGCTCAACATCAAATCCTGCACAAAGTGTGGTGGCCGTGGATGCCCTGCTTGTGAGAGTGGTCCTATCAGAGGCGATGAAGATTTCGACAACGAAACAGCACCAAACCTTGATGACGATGAATACAACCCAAGTGCTGACCTGGCTTCAGAAGGTACTTTCGAAAAGAACATGGTTACTTGCCCAGAGCCACCCATAGGTTGTGGCGGATGGTCTAGACACAACAACCACAATGAGAGAATCTATACAAGTGCTCACTGCCCAGGTTCTAATTGTAAGAGCCAAGATTGTGGTTCTAGCATCAATGATGAATCTTCCCACTGCATTGGTCACAATGAAACGCAATCATGTCCTGGCCGCCCATGGAAGGAATGGTCACAAGAAGTTCGTGAGGATGGCAAAACTAAAAAGATTACTGTCTGCCCAACTTGTTTGAACGCGGGTGAAGTGACTCCAGAAGTTGCCGATGAAGCTACACGTGGTGTGCCAATCAAGTCTCCTAAAAAGATGAAAAAGAAGTTTAAAGAGAGACCAACTGACATTGAAGAAACAGATAGTCTACCTTTCGATATATCTAACGTGGATGATTATAAGATGGGTCAAGGGGCTGAAGCCTTGCCCACAGAACCAAGCAAAAAGAGTGGCTTGACTCTTGCTGAAATGATTAAGGATCGAGCCACTAATTATAGATTCGTCGATGATGATGATGAAGAAGAAGTACCAACCTCGAGCTCGCCAGCTGCTCCAAAAGAAGCAACACACAACTTTTGTGGTTGCTCAAAGCGCAATGGCGAGGCATCCGAATCACAAATCATGAACATAATGGCTAATAGAAAAACTAATGGCTATAATGAGGGCATTGCTACTATCAAGAGAACAGTACCCAGTGGAGAACAGCCCGAAAGAATAAGGCAGTTCATTAAAGAACAATATGCTTGTAAGGGCGATGATGGCCAATAAACTAACAGCAGAAATTGAAGTTGATGGCCAGAAGCCTGAATGCTTATACCATACGCTTAAGAAAAAACTGGGCAAGAATAAGTTTAAGAAATATTTCCCAGATATTGAGCCTTGTGACATGTTCGATAGAAACTCTAAAGAGTATCAGGAGTATGCGCTTAGTATGGGTGATGATCCAGACTTTGTTGCATCACAAGAAAAAGACCACCCTGATGCACAAGCTTATTTAACGCCAACGGGTCAAGAAATGGCCCATGTTTGTGTTAACCACGCAAAGTTACACCAACAGGACCAAGTATCAACAGAACGTTTTAGCTCTTATGCACGTCCACTCAACTCTGAAGAAGCTCCAGACGTAGAGAGAAGAAACTGGCTTCGTACAACTGTTGAAAAGATTAGAGACCAGCGTACTCAGGATAGAAACATTAACAAGATGATGCAAGAGCGCATTGATGCTCGAGAACGTGGTCAGAACATTAATTCTGAAATTAGCCAGAGCGTTACACCACTGCAAGAAGCATTGCCAGAAGCGGTGCCAACTATGGAAAATCGTAAGCCTATGAAAGTCATTGTTAATGATCTGCCTAAATCTGCGCCTGCTCCAGAAGAAACTAAGCCAGAGCCACAGCCTGAAGAACCAGTGAAAATTATTAAAACGAAGACTAGAGGGTGGGAAATCCCACAGGGTGAGACCCCACCGAATGACATCCCGAAAGAATAATACAATATGATTAAGTTTGTATTCAACAAGAACGCTTCTACTACAAAGGTAGCTGCTAATATCGTTAGAGATACGTACACAAACCTAGATTCTTTTGACGTCGATCAAGATCGTAGAAAAAAAGAAGTAGAAGAAAGAGAAAACCAAACAAAATCTCGTCTTCGTAAAGCTGACCTAGATGCTCCTTTCGTCGTGATGTCTGGTGACAGCAGTTGGCACCCAGTAACGAACCCCGATGTCGAAAGACCATCTTACGAGTTTGTTCACAAAAGTCTTCCTGATAGTCGTGGTAGAAGTAAGCGTAATCTTCCTTATGCTAGGCACTTTAAGCAACTGCTACGTGGCCGGGTAGGGCAAGACTACGAGCGCGTTGAACTTGGTCCAGAACACTACTCTAAATTTCTGGGCAAGAAAGAAATCTCTCTAATTGAGAAGCACCACAGAGAGCGTGGCGGTAGTGCAGGTGAAAAGGCGATGCTTGAAGCATATCGCCCTGTTTCCTCTGCCCCTAAAGTAACAGATGAGTTCTCTGAGTTCTTAAAAATCAAAGATTCTGGTAAAAAAAGACGTGTTAAAGGCCGGGACACAAACAACGGTACTCCTACTACTCGTTCTTTGGATAGTAGCGATCCAGTATCCATTTTTGCTAACAGCGGCGAAGATGGGTTGAGTGAATTGCTTTCTAGTAGCAGTGGCATGCCATACAAAGTTGGTAATGGGTTGTGCCAATGTGGTGAAGAAGCAGTCAATCACGTTAATATCGAAGAAGCGAGAGCACACTATGAAAAAACTGGTGAGCACCTAGAGATTCACCCATTTGTCCCGCGTGCATCCGGTAGTGGTGAGAACCTGCTAAGCCAATCTCCTCTGCTAAACATTAGTCGTCCAGTGGTGCAAGAAGATGGCACTACCAAAATTATGGAAGGCCAAAAGGCTTTTGATGATAAGAATGGCGTCAAGGGCAACCACATCCCCATGGTGCGAATTGGTACCAAAACTTCTAAGTTCCGTAGACTAATTATTGGCGAAAAAAGAAAAGAAGGTTATGGAGGCAACATTGCCAATCAGGACACTCTTGTTGAAGAGCAACTGCAACCATGCCCAACCTGTAAAGGTGGCCAAGATGGTCCAAACCCTGATCAGAATGAAAACATTGTTCTTTGTAACGACTGTTCTACGCCAGGCCACATTAATTACAAAGAAAAAATTGTAGATGGCAAACCAACTTTGTTGCCACACACAAAAGTTGTATCAGATGGACTTTTGCAATACATTAATGAAGATGATGCACCTGCATGCCGTTCGGGCTGTGTTGGTGGTAAGCATTACAACGATAGAACATCTACCGAAGGTACTACGTGCCGCACTTGTGGCGGAACTGGTAAAGATTTAACCGCTTTCCCTTGTTCTAACCACCAAACTGATGGATCTGGCATCAGAATTACAAGTGACAATACATGCTCTAAGTGCAATAACACAGGGTTCTTGTCTCGTCTCACTACAAAGATTACTAGACGAAGCCCAGAGATGCGTGTCCGCGATGATGGCATTGACTACGAAGGTAATTTGAGGTTTGCTTCACGTTTTAAGAACGGCATCGCCCACAGCATCAAGGGAATGTTGTGGAAAGGCCACGCAAATAAAGACTGTACACGTTGCAATGGCGATGATGAATACCAGACAAAGTTTGGTCTGCCGTGCAACTGTAGAATTGCTCACCCAACCGATCCAAACGTCCTTCCTGGCAGCATTAACGTTATTGAGCGCGATAATGTTAACTTGCCTGAGCACCATTACCAAAATTTTATGGTAAATGCTTATGATAATGATATGACTAGTGCTCCACACCAGATCTATGACCTGCCAAATAAGGTTGACCCCGCTACCGGAGTGCCAACGTTTGAAACTTATCGTCAAGGTACAACCCAGACGTTTTCACCTGGAACCAAGGGTGTTGATCAAAGGTCGTTCTTAGGGTTGTGGACACCAGGCAAGAGAATACCTAAAACTGTTATGGCTAAGCTAAGAAAGACTAACGAAACAAATCAGAAGAGCGTAAACGCTCCATTCTGTGCAGCGAGTGCCAACCTGGAAGCAGTGAATGAAGAGTTCAGCCAAAACTTTGCTAATTACCCAGATAATACTCTTACCCCACCACGCGGTCAGAGAGTCAAGAAGCGTTGGTTCAGCACCGATAGCATTGACCCAGAGGCATACCCAGAGAGAATGCGTCCTGCTGTGAGTGACCTTGCAAGAACCATCTCAAGCATCCCTGACTCGTATACGGGTAGGTATAACAGACTTGCTCAGACTGCTCTTTCTCATGCTGCAATGATGTCAGGGACCGATGATCCATCGAAGGATAGAAACTGGTCTCGCTTCCAACGTGCACAAAGAAGATTGCTGTCCACAACGAGTCGTTTCCATGGAGCTGACGTTGCGCAAGAGGTTGGTAGCAAGCTAGATGCGTTGGTACCCTCAGCAACTAAAACACCAGTAGAAAGCAACGAACAAGAGGCTATTAATGTCTAGAAAAAACTTTAACTCTAAGTATGCTGCTGACCCCAGCGAAATCACGCCGGAGAATGAAGTCCATGGCATGGAAGGTGCTGGTATTTTTATTCCACCACGCGAATTCCTTTCAGATGAAGACCTCGGTGGCAAGATTGATAGGCCACAGTTCTCACAGCTTCAGACAACTAGAAAGAATAAGTTAGACCGTAAGCGTATTGTTTATAAACGCCCTGATAGAAACATTAGTGAAGAAGAGCGCCAAGAAAACGTTACTGTTGACCCATTCCGTTTTGAAGATTATTTAATGGAACAGGTTGAGCGTCCACTACGGAATCCAGTATCAAAAGCAAAAGAAGCTATCAGAGCACAGAACGTATCCGATAGACACGAGTTGCGTGCTGCAGTTATAGCTATCCACGATACTTTAAGGAATGCTTATCCTTGCGATGATTGTGGTGGGCAAAAGAATGGTGGTAAGCCATTAATGCCAATCAATCGTCGTAACGAGCAAGAGTACTGCAGCTGCGACAATAAAGGTTATAAACTAACAAAACCATGTCCAGATTGTTTGGGTGATGGTGATGGCAACGGCAATGGCTGCGGTAGTGATGGTTGCGATAAAGGTAATGTCAGAGTCTCTGAGTACGAACACTTCTTTAATTTGCACAAAAAAGCTCGTATCCAGAACATGATGTTTCTTCACCATGAGAAGTATTGCACTCACAAAGCATGTAGCAGAAATTGCCCAATTAATAGAACACAGGTTCAATGCACTGACTGTTCAGGCAAAGGCGAAGACAAAAATGGCGTTGCTTGTAGACGTTGTAACAAGAAAGGCACTGTCGGAGCTGTAGATGACCTCAGAGCAGATTTCCACGCAAATGAGCAAGCTAAGCGGGATGCAGCAACGAGTGACAACCCTTATACACCACAAGAGATCTCGAAGAAAGAAACACACGCTAGATCCGGCTCCTCAGAAAGAACTATTCGGCTTGTTGGCCCAAGAGCAGTATCTGGAAGATATGAAGATATTGCGCCACAGTTCCAAGGTGGTAGCGTCTACGATAAAGGCTTATCGTTCGGTGACCCTGTCTGGGTTGGTGGTTATGATACAGCAAACCCAGATTCTGGTATTCGTAAAGGTGAAAGCCAAGAGCAATTCAAAACCTATAGCGAAGGCCGCCCGCATGGTGTTGATAAATTAACTGGAGAACGCACTGACCTCATTGATAGCAGAATGCGCCAAGAACTCATTCGTGGTGAGTCTGGTTCTGACACTGAACAACATGCTACAGCACCATCCAATGATAACGCTTACGAAGACCACCAATCATTCGGAGCTGTTACAGCACGTTCTATAGACGGTAGAAAAGTTGACATTGTTTCATCTGGTAGGCCAATTGAAAGCCTTAGAGATGCCAGAGAACAGGTGCGTAAACACCGTGGACCAGAAGCACGCATAGTACGTACAGGAACTGGTGCTATTGACAACACAAGAGTCCCAGGAATAAACACTGAATTCCGCAATTATAGGAATGATGAACCAGGCAGAACCACTCGAGAAGCAGCCGCTGAGCAAATAAATAACATTTTTAATGAGGTTGCCGTTCCAAAGCTTGGTGAATTGCCGCACACGAACACAAAAGCAGGCCGACACAAGTTTGGTAAAACGTTGAGAAGCTACCCTGCAGAACGAGCAGTAAAGATTTCTGATGCAACAGCACCTTTGTTCTGCTATGCAGGTGAGAGTGTCGAACGTGTGCCCCGTAGGCAAATATTCCCTTCAGTAGTACACGATAAGTGTCAAGGCGCCGGTTGTACTGGTTGTGGACGCACTGGAGTCGTTGGTGGTGGCACAACAGAGATCCCAGTGGTTACAGACCACATCAGTGACCACGGACTTGGTGTAAAAGGCTATAGGAAGATAACTTCTCAGACAATTGATCCAGAAGCACGCCAAGAGAGAGAAAGAAGGGGCAGAGAACTCGATATAAGAGCTGGTATCGAACCCGGCTCTCCCATGAGCCTTGTCGATCTTTCTTTTGGTTCTGAAGCAGTACCAGCAGCAGAGAAGGCTAGAGAAGTTGGTAGAGCTAAGCCGATGAGCATTAGTGATAAAGAAAACCAAGCTCTCTTCAGCATGCCAACTCCAAAACTGAACGTTCCTATGCCAGAAATCCCAGGCGAATTGCTCGAGACAGACTCTGGTAAGGGCGATGCCTTGGATACCGCAGAAAGAACAATTGGTAGAAAACTCACCGATGATGAAAAGCCTAAGTTCTTTGAAGGACTAACAGGTGGTCATATCAACCGAGGACTTGAAGCAATTGGCGAAAAAACTGGAGAAGATGATGAAGAAAACAATGAACAATAAGAGAAGCTACATCGAACCAAAGGATGCTCCTCCAGGAATGCCATGCAGATTCTGTGATATGCCCTCTGGAGTAGATGGATTAGGCCCAGTTATCCAAGATGGTAAAGCAGTAGATGGTCATCGCCCATTGTTTTCACACGGCTACTGCCTAATGAATTCTGGTGGTAAAAAGCAAGATAATGAAGATTTTTCTTTGCAGAATCTACTACCTCAAGGTATGCGTAGCCGATACGATGACGAATTAAAGGATAATAACCAACAATTCCAAATGGCTGCCAGCATTAAACCAGAGGAAGAGAACATTTGGTCTTTTGCTACAAAAAACCGTTTTATTGCTCACCCAGAGCCTAATAATTTGACAAAAACAAAGAAACCACCAAAGGTTGAAGACGCAACCCGTGAGAACGCATCAGAACAATATTCTGATGAATCAACTGGTGCACCGCAGCCACCAAGCATTTAAACAATGTAATTATGAGCAATATATACCGTAGTGTATGTATCCAAGTACAGGAGAAACAATGGAACCCCGTTTGAACATTAAAGTTGCTGAACTTTTTGATAAAACAGCATTCGCACCTAATCCAGATGATAACTTTGTAGCCCCAGACGCACAAGGTCGTTACCCACAAGATTTGGGTAACTTCGTGGATGAGGACAGCAACCACTTTGAAAAGAACATGCAAGCTTACATGGAGCAGCGTGAAGGTCTTGGCGGCCAGATCCAACGTTATGTTGATGAAGGTATGCAGGGTAATGACCTATCAAACCCCGCTCAAGATCGTGCTCTTATGGTGATGGAGCCAGAAGTTGCTGGTACCGGTGACCTTCAGCTTGCTCCTGCTATGGCCTCTAAGAAGTTTGCTTCACAGATTAAGGGCTTCCGTACAGATCAAGCTCGTCCTGATTTCACCATGGGTCTTGTAGCCAATGCTAAGTCTGGTTCGATCGTTAGTGCACGAGTCGTTGCTGAGACACCCTCCACAAAGATTGCTGGTACAGTCATTGCCGTTGGCGACCGTGAGTTCGCTGTTGTTTGGGATGACAAGACTGCCTCCGTGGAGCGTAAGAGCGACTACGAATTGGTTATCGCTCAATAACTCATGTTCAGAACTAGAAAAACTAAGATCCTTTCTACTCCTGTGGAAGAGGTCCTTGAGGTTGAAGAACCAGTTATTGAAAAAACACCAACCCCACAGAACCAAATGGTAGTGAATATAGAATTCCTAACATTTGAGATGTCATCAGACGGAGTATCTTTCGGAACTCTTACTGATTACGATGGGAATGTTTATCACTATATATGGGAAGAAAAGCTTAAAAGGTTGCAACGCCTTATAGGGCCTGAAGTTAATAAATTGACTTGGGATCTTTGTGAAAGTGTATTAAAGAAATACTTCATTAAGCCTGAACCACCTAAAGTCGAAGAGCCAATTTTCCCACAGGTTGAGCAAGCAATAAGTGGTGCACTAAAGCAAATAAATACATCTTTCAAGAATCTTGAAGGAAAAGTGGACAAAGCATTGACTGTAAGGGTTGCACCAGCACCCGCTCCTGTACAAAACCAGCCAGTGCAAAGACCGCAAACAGTACAATCAGTACCAACAGCCGATGGCCCAGCCATTAGTGTCGCAGATGATGATATAAGCATGAATGCTATTAGATTCCTGCAACAATCAGATGCACCGGATCTTGGCATAGATTATATGAGTCTCTAGGAGAGAACATGAACATCGCAGAAGGTAAAGGCCCAAAGCAAACAAAGAAGACTTGGCCACTGGGCCAATTTGTTACCAATTATGGTAATGATGGGACACCAGGTTCGGTATACCCTCCTGCTGTAGCATACGCTGCTCAAATCACTAGCAGCGGCGTTGGATACACAACATCTAGCGGCAAAATTGGTTATGCACAACCGGGATCACTGAACCCTGGTCTCAACTTAAACGTTAATGGTAATGGTGCTATTGACGTTAGTTTTGTTTGCGCCCCTGATAATAACGTTTCTTTGCAAGATGTTCAATCTCTTACTACTGTGCTTAGCGCAGAAACAAGTTGGTCTGGTACAGCCACAGTGGCTATTCAAGGAACATTTGACCGTTTTACTCCAAATGCCTACTACAATTCAAACGCTACCTTATACAATTCCACAAACTGGACTACCATTGCAACTGGTTCTGTCACCACTGCTAGCGTACCAGTTCTTCTTAAAGTGCCTGTTGCAAGCGGCATTTTCTACAATGCTTACAGAGTTGTTGCTTCTGGTGCTACAGCTAGTGGCATTATTGACTGGACTCTTCCTGGTATGTTCCTTGACCTTAGCGCACAGCAGATTGGTAAGGAAGCCACTTGGGTTAACGGCAGTATTGGTCAACAAAACCTCAATGATGTTGACTCCATCACAATCTCTGGCGGGACAGTTACTGGTTACACTGAGGGTACCACACCCAACTCAAGCATTAGCAACAACCACGACTACATCGGTTAAGGAGATATTATGGAACGTCAACAAAACATTAGACAAGCATCAGTCCGTGTCATTGCTAGAAACACTGACTTTAATGGCGTAGACATTGACCAGAACAATTCTGGTGGTATAATTCGTGCAACACGTAGTGTAAATTACCCATGTGGCCACCCGGTTCAAGGCAACATCCCTTTTTGCACTTGCATGACATTCTAGAAAGATAAACGATGGCGTCAAACGACTGGAGTGCTTCGGCGGAGTTTAGCCGCATGAAGACAGCCGGTATTACCTTACCTAAGAACCCTATCGCTGGGCGCGTGGCTGCACGTGACATGCTTGATAGAGCTAAGACTAGTGGATCAATGCTTAATGACATTGCTCCGATGGCTATGGCTATGGGTGGTCCTCCAGAGGGTAGACAACGTCTTAATAAGCTAGGAGTTGATTTCCTAGCAGAGAATGGCATGGCTAGAACTACTAACCGTAGAACTGCTGCCGCTACAGGATCAGATGCCCAATGGGCTTTACCTAAATTGCATGACCCATTTGAATACTGGCGTGAGCGCACGTGGTGGTTCAACATGGAGGACCCAGATGAGCAAACCAGAAAAATCAGAGACTGGGCTCGCCTACTTTATACTACTCACCACTTGGTACCTGGTCTTATCGATATTTATACTAGGTTCCCGCTTCTAGACATTGAGCTAGTTCACCCAGACAAGCGCATCTCAGATTTCTATAATGAATTGTTCTTTGATGGCCTTAACTACCAAGAGTTCCTTTATGACTTGGGTCGAGAGCACTGGACTGTTGGTGAAGTGTTCGCTATGGGTTCTTGGCACGATGGTATTGGTGCTTGGGAAGAAGATGAGATCATCAACCCTAACGACGTTGTCGTCGCTAAGAACCGCGCTCTTAGAACCTATCAATACCATGTTAAGGTACCAGAAGAAATCAAGCGTCTTATCGAACGCCGTGATCCTCCTCAAGAGTATGCAATGCTTATGCAGCTCTACCCTGACGTTGTAGCATGGGCTAGACAAGATAAAGAGATCCCTGTTTCTGACGTAATCATGAAACAGATTAAGTTCTCTACGAACCCTTGGAGTGAACATGGTACTCCTATTCTTCTTCGTGCTTTCCGCACTCTTATGCTTGAAGAGTCCCTTAACGCCGCTCAAGATGCTATTGCTGACCGTCTGTATTCTCCACTTATTCTTGCTACTTTGGGGCTCCCTGACGTAGACCAAGACGGCCCATGGATCCCAGATGCTATGGAACTCCAATCTTTGCGTGATGACCTAGCTATGGCTATCAACTCAGACTTCCGTTTGATGACGTACCACCACGGCCTTCAGATTCAGAATGCTTTTGGTCGTGAGTCAATGCCTCGTCTTGACACAGACTTTATGCGTGTGCAGACAAACCTCATGGGTGTATTCGGTATTGGTGCTGACCTTATCCAAGGTGGTCAGGGTGGCACCTATGCTTCTGGTGCTCTTAACCGTGAACTCATCACCCAAATGCTTAGCACTTATCAGCACAAGATTGAAAAGTTCATCCGTAGCCGTATGGAACCAGTAGCAGAAAGACAGGGTCACTATGAAATGCGTAACGTGGGCGGTCAGATGGTTCCTGTTATGGAAACTGTTCTTATGGTTGATGAGGAGACTGGCGCTGAGTACGTTGAAGAACGCCCCAAGCTAGCCATCCCTGAAGTACGATTCCGTTCAATGAACCTGAGAGACGAGACAGTCGAACGCGGCTTCCTTCAGCAGCTTAGCGCCTCAGGTTTCCCAATCTCCCTCAGCACGCTTGCTGTCAATATCCCAATCGACTTCGATGACGAGATTGATGCACGTAAGGAAGAAAAGATTAAGACGGTTGTTGCTGAGCAGCAATTTAAGAAAGAGCTGTTCAACCGTTTGATGGTGCTGCAATTGCCAGTGCCACCAGAATATGTGCAGGAATACCAGGCCTACTTAGCGATGTTGGAAGACCCATCGCTTGGCGCACAACTTGCTCCAGGAGCTATGGCTGGACTTGTGGCACCTCCTGCTTCTCCGAATATGACAGATGTTGGAGCAATGGGTAGTGACGCCGCTGCTGGTGCTCAGGTATACCCAAGCATTAACCAACAAGCACGCCAACGCCCAGAAGAAAGCTACGAGCAACGCAAGTCTCAGCCCAAGCCTTCTAAGAAGGGACCAAAGAATGGTCCTAAGAAGAAGACGGCTTCAGTCTCTGGTTGGGATGAAGATTTCGATGATGAGTTTAGTGGTCGTGTCGAATATGGCGATCGCATGAAGTTTGCTGTTCCGTTCGAGCAGAAGAAGCGTAAGCGGATGAAGCTTGCCTCGGGTATGAAGGTAATTGTAGACAATAGCTATGAAAAGTTTGATGAAGAATTATTCAAACAGCACCTTGCTAGTGCTCTCGATGGTGAAAACTCAATGATTCCTACACCTACTAATAACCAAGATACGGGCAACCCAATTGCTGATTTAGCAGGCGGGAATAACCCCGGTGGTGGCACTGCAAGCTCTGCACCAGGCGTTGTTCAAACAGATCCTGAAGAAGAAACTACTTTATAAGATTTATAATAACCCTGATAATGCACTAAATAATAGAACGTGTATTATTTAATCAACGGAGACCCGCATGAGCACTCTTTTTAACAATGAGACTCCCCGTCTTCTACCAAAAGCTGCTTTTAATAAGAAGAGCTTTCTTGACGTAGTTAGCCCTCTAGTCAAATTAGACATTATTAAAGAAGGTGAGGGGCGTAAATGTCGCAATGCTCACAAGCTGGATCTATCAAATAGTATTTATGAAAAAATTGATGAGGCATAAATGCTTGCTTCATTCTTTAACTCTTCAAATAACTGGTTCAGTTATATCTCTAATTTCTTCTTCGCAGCAGCAGGATTTGGTACGGTAGCTCGTTTTATTTATAAGCTAATTGTTCGTCACAATGATAATAAGATGGATGAGCTCGAAGCAAAGATCTTGGAAAACAAACAAGATCAAGACGAAAAATTTGAGCGTCTTCTTAACCAGTATAAAACTAATGGTGGCTCTAGCCCTAAAGACCAGTGGAACCGTTTGGAAGCAAAGGTTGACTATTTGTTGGGCATTGAAATCCAGGTAGACAATCTTACACAAGCACAGGATCGTCATTTAGGTTATCACGAGGGCCTTAGAGCTGCACACAATACAGACGAGTACTAGTATGCGTACCATAAAAAAGGTAAGCCACTGGGAATTCCACCCAACTGTACGCACTGGTGATCAGAGAACCTTCGGTGAAAAAGCTGCAGACGTTATGCGCCGTAGCATGGGTAGCTGGCCTTTTGTTTTTGGTTTTATTGCATTCATGGGTTGGTGGATCCTAGACAACAGAGGCCACAGCGCCTGGGACCCATACCCGTTCATTCTTTTAAACCTTATGTTGTCTACACTCGCTGGTCTGCAAGGAGCAATCTTGCTTATTGCTGCTAAGCGTGCAGATCGTATTGCTGCAGAATTAGCGGCTTATCACTTGCAAGTGAGTGAAGATCACCAAATGATGCTTAAAGAACTAAAAGAACTCATAGAGAGAAGGAATTAACATAGTTTTAATTATTACAGTGATGTAAAAACTATGTTAATTCAAAATAGGTTACGAAGATGATAAAATTTGGTGCCCCATCAATAACTCTACAGGGTAGAGAGTCTCTGGCTAACGTCGGCCAGCCTATTGAGCTACACAACGTTACTTTTGATGACTTTAAAGATTTTAAACCAGAGCCTGGGTACGTTTACGCTGTTTCTAGAGCAATTTCCTCCAGAGTAAACGCTAATTATGATGGTTGGCCTGTCGACCAGATCAAGAAGAGTTATAAGACTTTTGTTGGTCGCCCAATCTATGTTGAGCACAACAATTCAGATCCTGATCGTGCTCGAGGTGTTATCCTTGATGCTGTTTACCGTGAAAGCAAGCTCGCTTCTGGTCACACCGATGCCAGTGTCTACTGCCTTATGGAAGTTGATGCTGAAAACTTTCCTAAGCTTGCTAACGCTATTATGGAAGGCAGTCTAAACGCTGTCAGCATGGGTGCAGATGTTGAAGGTACTCTTTGTTCTGCCTGCGGTAAATATGCTAGCAAGCCTGCTGAATACTGCGTTCACATTCCTCGCCTTAAAGGTCGTACTGTTACTGTCTACACAGCTGGTAAAAGCAGCGAAAGCCTTGTGTTCGAAAGCTGCATTCGACCAAACTTCTTTGAGCTGAGTTTTGTGTTTGATCCTGCTGACGAGAGTGCATGGCTTTTGCACAAAAAGCGGTACTAATGCCTATCCTTAAAGTTTCTAACGATATTAAAAAGTATGCATTAGAAGTTATTAGGGTAACTATTTCTCCTATTGGCGACTGCCCACAATGCCAAGGAAATGGTTACAGAGATGGCATTTGTCCTGACTGTGCTTTTATTGCTCCAGAAGTTCAAGAAGCAATTCAAGAGTGGCAGGATGCTATGGGCATCCAACAGGTTGTAAAGCAGCAACAACAAAGCCTTAAAGAACAAAACCCAAATGCTAAGGCAGCATACAAAAGCCTTGCATTTACTGACGTTATACCGTCTATTGCTAAGCAAGATACATTTATGCAAAAGCAAAAATGTAATGATTGTGATCAAATGACATGGTTGCCTGATCCTGATCCAAAACACCCCAAAGCAGGTAATTGTACAAATCCTGAATGCCGTGCAGAAATTGCTGGAGCTTTAGGATTTAATAGACCTGAGAAAACGGGTATAGATAGAGACAAGGTAAAAGTTGTGCGCAGGTTTCTAAGCCCGGCATCACTAAAGATCGAAGATAATAAAAAGAATTTAAAGAAGAAAAGCGCCAAAGGTACGAACCCTGGTGCTATTCAAGATGACTCGATGAACGCAGCAATGGATGGCACCACAAGAATGTGGGACTTGCTTAAAGGTACTGCAGAAGTTGATGCACAAAACAAAAACGAAGAAAATAGCGAGGAGCAATCATGAGCCGTTTTGATGACGAGATGATTAAGCAAGCAGGAAACGCCTTCCAAGATAGAGGTATGTCGGGAACAACGACTACTCCAAGAGTTGAAGGTTACAACCAAGAGGATACTGAGGGCACTGATGCCGCTCCTGGTGTTTACAAGGCACCCCCTGCTGTTGAAGAAGTTGGCGAGTGGATCGCTGACCAAGCAATCATGCGTCAAGTTGATGTTCGTGATTTTACTGCTGTTGATGCTGGCCAAGAAATTATTGGTGGCCCTGGCTCGAGCGCCGTTTATGCAGAAGGTGGCCCTGTGTACGCAAGTACAAAAGCTATTGATGAAAGTCTGTATCAGGTTTACAAGGCTAGCCGCGAGATTCGTGATGCTATCCGCAATGAAGTCGACTTTGATTTTAGCAACCTTGTAACTGCCTCTAATGAAGCTTCTACCGTTCTCCGTTTTGCTAGCGCAAGCCCAGAAGTTAATAGCGTAATTGGTACCGTTGCCAGCATTGTTCTCGACATTGAAAACGACCTTGTTGTTACTGGTAACTTCCACCAGGCTTCTGCTGACCTTACTGCTCTTGAAGGACTCCTCCAGGACATCAAGGTTGCTGCTACTGGCGAAGACGATGAGTCAAAAGAAGACGATGGTGACTCAGACGACACCAAGGGTACCACCAGCAAGAAGAAGAAGCCTAAGAAGAAGGATTGCAAGAATTGCAAGGGTAAGGGCTGCGATGACTGCGAAGATGACGATAACCCATTTGGCAAAAAAGGCTCAAACGGTAACCAAGAGTCGCTGCAAATTGTAGACGTTCGTGACCTTGATGACCAAGCCGGTGTTTGGAGCCGTGAGCGCGTTATGCAGCCCGACCACCAAACCAACGTTCTTGTACCTGAGGAAGTAAACGGCGAAGACGCTGCCTACGTTCCTTACTACAACGACGGTACTGAGACTGGTGTTCTTGATGACCAGCTGCATGGCCCACACCACCAGCAACTTGACTTCGAAGATGGTACCAACCCAGCTCTTGCTCCTTATGCAGGCACCGTTGCCGCTGTGCAAGCTAGCCGCGAAAAGATCTTTGCTGCTATTCAGGTTGTGGACCGTCTTGAAAAGATGGGTATGGTCCAACACGATGACCGTGCTAAGCACATCGCAAAGTTTGAACAAATGTCAGATACTAAGCTAGCAGGTTTTGTAGCAAGCATTGACATGTTTGAAGAGTCTGGGGCTCGTCAACCCCGGAGCCAGAAAGTGGCAAAGGGCAACAATTCTTTGCCAGAAATGGGTCGGTTGACAACGGCCTCAACAGTTACTCGTCAGGACATTCAGTCTGACGATTGGCTGATGACACTTTAACCCAAATCCCCTACTAACAGGAGAAAGAAAATATGCTGCAACTTAATAGCGTAGCTAACGTTGGGGTCCACCGTACGTGCACCCCACTGTACGAAAAGTACGAGGCTACACCATACAACACGTTCCTTGACCCAACCGATACGACTAACATCTACTCGGGCATGGTCATGTACCGTACGGGTCCTGACACCGTCGCCAACGCTGGTACAGCTGCTTCGACCGCTAACGCCAAGCCTTTTGGTCTGTCTGCTCTCGACCGCAACCCAAACATTGATGATGTGACTCAGGTCGGCGTCAACTCGTGGGCTGTTTGGCTTGGTAACTCCAACGCCTTCTTCACGATTACGGCTCCTGCTTTCGACACCACTCAGGCTTACACAGTCCCAACCAACGGTACTCGCACTTTGCTGTACACCACTTCGGGTACTGGTCAGCTGACTTCGGTTGTGGGTGCTGCTACGACACTGGCTGCTGTCCCAGTTGCTGAGTTGATCGATGTTATCAGCCCAACACAGATTGTTGTCCGTCTCGTTCCATACGGCGCAACTGCCTAAGGTCTTTGAAAGGAAATATAGAAAATGTCAATTCTTCCCAATGGCGCTGTTGCCGAGCACCTCGCTCCTCGTACAGCCAAGAAGTCGGACGACTACGTCGCCGGTATCATTGAGGCCCAGGACCGTCTTAAGACAGCCACTGGCCGCGTAACTGCAACTCGTGAAGAGAAGCAACGTCGTCTCGCCGGTGTTCTGGCAGACAAGGACAACTACATGGTCCGTTTGGGCCAGGGTATGATTGGTCCTATCCAGCTTAAGCTCCGTTACCAGGGTATGACCCGTAACGTGCTTCTGGAAGACCCGCTTACTCCTGGTGTCCCTGTCATGTACGACGTCCTCGACGAGTACGGTCAGGCTTACATTCTTTCCGGTAACGAAGGTGAAGTCCGTGTGACACCCTTCGAAGGTAAGAAGGTTCCAGTCCGTTTGTTCCGTATCGCTACCTTCCCTCAGATTAAGAAGGAAGACTTGTGGTACCTCCGTGTGAACATCGTGGAGTACGCTCAGGACATGTCCAAGCAGGCTATCATGATGCAGGAAGACGCCCGTTTGATCACGGTGCTCGAAGCTGCCATCAACAACTACGCGGTTGACCCCAACCACGTCGTGTCGCCTAACCACATCGTCAACGAGCTCTCGGGTTACATTACTCCTGACTCGCTGTACGACCTCGTTGCACTCATCGAAGTCCACCAGTTGGAAGCTTCGAGACTGTTGTTCAACCCACTCGACTACCGTGACCTCTACAAGTGGGACATCAACCAGACCGGTTGGGCCTTCAAGGACCGTGTTGTTGCTGGTGAGCGCATCGTGCAGTTCGGTGGTTTCCAGGTTCAGCGTTCGATCGAAGTGCCTCAGGGTACTGTCTACATGACCCCAAGCCCCGAGTTCCTCGGTGTGTTCCCCGTCATGTACTCGCTCGACGTCGAAGAGAACCACACCCCAGAGAAGTTCCACAAGGGTTGGGTCATGGACGAGCTCGTCTCCGAGATAGTGCTTAATCCACGTGGCCTAGGCAAAATAGTCAAAGCATAGTACCTGATCAGGTACCATAAATGGCTCACAGAACTACTCCCTACTCCGAACCCTTCATCTGCATGGTATGCGAGAAAGATTATCTCGCTTATTCACGTAAGACGATGTACTGCTCAAAACGCTGTGCAGATGAAGGACGGAGAAAGGGTTTAAAACAAGTGCCGAGAACTAAATCGGCTATTTGTGTAGGCTGTGGTGAATCTTTTACTAGACCTGAAACCTATCGATCAGCAATGAAATACTGCTCTAACAAATGTTCTCACAAGGAACAAAAGAGCATTAGGGACAAGTTCGTTATGGAACTTAATGATGCCGCCGTTGTATTCCACTCAACATGGGAAATCCGTTTTGCAGCTTGCTGCATGAGATACGGAATCGCATGGAGAAGATATGACGGTGACGACATTGAGACTCCCGTAGGGACTTACCGCCCAGACTTCATTGCTGGCAGAGATGAACGCATTGTTGAAGTTAAAGGTTACATGAACTTTGATTCGGTTGTAAAAATCGAAACTGCTCAAAGATTACTGGGTGATAAATACCTTGTAATAACAGAGAAAGAGCTCATTGAGTTCGAAGAACATGGGACTATTAATGGAGAACACTTTGATGTAACTTATCAGGTTAACCGCACTAGAGGTTAGCAGGTAAGCGCAAGATCGTTAAGGCTTAGTCTTAACAACCGTACGGCCGGGGGACGATCCCTGCGAAAGCAAATCGCCCCCGGCACTCGTACCAAATTCGCATTAAAAACTACAGATTTCCTAGATCTGTTAGCAATGTGCAAAATGTGCACATTGCCTTGAAACAAGGAGAAACAAAATGGCAAGAACAGTATCGAAGTCAAGTGATGTTTCGTCAGAGAGCACCCCAGTCCCAGTTGTGGACCTTGGTGGTCACTACGAAGAGCACAAAGCAGACCCAGCAGACAGAGCAGCAGCACTCCAAAAGCGTGCACCAGCTTCGTTCAAGGATATGCAAGACATTCAGACTGCAGACTGGATCGAGAACCTGATGTCTGGTTCTACAGTGTTTGCTAGCGATAAGGGTAGCTTTAAGCTAGCTGGTGCTGGTTATCACAATAGTATCCAGCCAATTGCAGAAGAGATCCGAAAGGATCCTTACTTGCTGAGAGCAGTGCAGCGTGGAAGAATTGCGTTCATCACTTCCGATGAGGCAATGGAAAAGATCGCTGAACTTAAGGATGAAAGTAACACAAGCGAAAGCCACATGGATCACCTCCGTGAGAGCCTCGCTGCAGGAGCTAGCGAGAACACAGGTCTCTACAAGATTCCTCTTCCTGACGAAGCTGAGCCTAAAGGCCCATCACAGTCTTGGGAACAGATTTGGAACTCGAGTACTAGCACTCCGAAGCCAAAGAACGTATAACAACCGGTGGACTGTAAAGCTCCACCTCTAGAAGGAGCTTAGATGAGCGACGAGATCAAGAACACAGTGAAGCCTGATGTTGAGGCTGCTGCCGAACCATTGGGCGCAATTATCCCCAGTGGTACGGTTTTGAGTGGTACAACAATCTACAATGAGCCATGGTTCAACGTTTGGGTACCACAGACGTTCGCCGGTACTGTCAGCGGTGGTTACGCTGCACCTACTTTAAGCGGTTCGGGTTGGTCTGGCCAAGTTAATACTGGTTTGGTTTTTCAGAACGATCAATACAACACAACTGTACGAGGTTTCTAGGATGTCGACAACGAAGCTTTCTAAGAACGCTGTCGTTTCTACCCAACCAAAACCAAATACGGTTATTTCACAAGGTGTTGCCTTGCCTGATGTAAAAGCTGCAACAACATACGCAGCTGTTGCAACACATGCCAGCACTTTTCAAACCGGACAAACACTCAACAGAATAGGTGATATATAATGGCGACTACTCCAAACGTCCCAAACGAGCAGTCTACAAAGGCCGCACTCCGTGGTGTAACACGCGGTGGTGCTAACGCATACTTTGAGGCTATTGACCCAGCAATTATGGTTAACGCTGCCTACACGGCTAGCGGTATCCTCGAGCTCTCAGTCGGTACTGGTGTTACTACGTTCACAATCAGTGGTAGCAATGGTCAGGTCACAACGACTTTGACTGGTACCTCTACTGGTAGCAACATCAACAACTTGATCTCTGCTCTTGCAGCCGGTCCTCTTTCTAACACAACGTTCTACGTGAACGGTGGTGGTGCTAACTACCTGTACGACACGACAACAACTATTGTTGTGCCTAGCGGTGCTGTGCTCACAGTTATCAGTGGTACTGGTGCTGTTCCCACGTTGACCGCCTTTGTGCCTTCTGGTACTGAGGGTCAGTCTTACCCAAGCTACGTTGGTACCCCCAACGCTGTTCCTACCTGGGTCGACGACGCAACAGTCCACGCTTACCAGGTTGGTTTTGCTGGTCAGCTCGTTGTTAACAACAACGGTACTATCTCAGGTGCAAACGTTGTTCAAACTCAGGTTCGTCAGATCCAAACGAATGTTTCTGAGAACCAAAGCTACGCTGGTTACTTTGCTACCTACAGCGGTAACTTGTACCAGACTGGTCAGAAGAGAACGTACCGTCAGCAATCCTAATGGAACACGTACCTTTTAATGTAAAGGTAGAAGCAGTAATTATTAGAGCCAATGGTGACCGGGAAGAGCTCGGCACCATTGGTTCTACTACTTTAAAGGAAGATGATGAACACGGTATTGACTAGTGCTACCAGAAGTAACCTGGTTCAAGCATTTTTGGGTAATTTTAGTACAGCATCAGGCAACTATCTTCCTCTTACTGGCGGCACGATTAGTGGCAACTTAGTAGTTGTTTCAGGTTTAACTGTTAGTGGAACAGTTACTGCAACTGGTATCCAAATCACTGAAAGCCAAGTTACAAATCTTACTTCTGACTTAACAAATATTTCAGGCGCACTGAATACGAACGCCAATAATATTGCCAACCTTAGTGGATCATTAACAACCCTAAGCGGTCAATTTGTTACGTTATCTGGTCAGTATAACACTACTAGCGGGATTGTAACTACCGCAACAGGCAACATTGCTTCTCTAAGCGGTAGTCTTAACACCGTTAGTGGTGTAGCTTACGGTGCTTTACAACGTTCTGGTGGAACTATCACTGGTAACTTAACGGTTACTGGTTCTTCAACGTTCCAAGGTGGTGTATATTTCACCAGTCCTTATGTTGGTGGCATAGCAGCAACTTCTGGCCAGTCAATAGTTTACAATGGCACGCAATGGTTGCCAATCTCAATTAGTGGTGGTGGAGCCAGTGGTACCAATGCCACTACTCTACAAGGCTACCCCATTTCGTCTTCTACTCCAGCTAGCGGTCAAAGCTTGGTATGGAATAACACTGCGTGGACACCAATTACAATTTCTGGTGGGACATCAGGCAATTTCTTGCCAATCTCAGGTGGAACAATATCAGGCAACTTAACAGTTGTCAGCGGTTTGACCGTTAGCGGTGCGGTAACAGCAACTGGTATTCAGATTACCAAAAACCAAGTTACTGGTCTTGTAACTGATCTTACTAATATTAGTGGGAATATAACGACTACCAATTCTAATTTGGCTACACTTAGTGGCCAGTACGTATCTACTTCAGGGAGCTTGACAACTCTTAGTGGCCAGTATGTTGTAACTAGCGGCAATGTAACCACGCTAACCAGCCAGTTTGTAGCCTTGAGTGGATCATACGCAGTTACATCAGGCAACTTGAATACAGTTAGTGGTGTAGCTTATGCAGCGTTGCCATCAGCCGGTGGTTCTATCACTGGCAACCTTGCTGTAGCAAGTGGTTTGACTGTAAGCGGAAATAACGTTCTTACCACTATCAGTGGCATTTCTGCCGCTGGTGACTTGATTGGAACTTACCCAGCTCCAATCCTAAACGACACAGCAAACGTAAGAAGAATTGTCACCGGTATTATCGATGGTAATCCCCGTGTAATTACAGTCCCGGGCTCAGCAACACCTTTATCTTCTGTAAACCCTGCTAATTATGATGTAGTATTAGTTAGCGGACAAGGCGTTTCAGTTACATCCATGGCATTTGCAAGCAATACAGTATCAGGTGAAAAAACAATACGCATTGCCTTCACCAATATTGCAGGGCCATTTAACATTCCTGGTTCTGCTTGGACAGCGGGAAGTTTTGAGCCTTCTAGCATTGCACTGCCTACAGTTCCACCCTCTTCAGGTCGTGTAGATTACGCATTTGTTTGGGATCTAACGATTAACCCTAGTGGAGCTTGGCGCATTGTTGGAATCGTATAATGGCTGACTACGCTTTTCAAATTGTTAGTGGGTACCCTAACACTTGGTACTGGAATCAACCACAGGTTAACTGGGGTTATCCTGACGTAACCATTACTGGTGCATACTATAACAACCCGGTTACGTATACGGGTGGTCCAATTACCAATGCTATTTCTTATAACATTGGTGTCTCCGCTACGATCAGTGGCGCAAATTTATCCAATTCAACCCCTACTTATTTTGTTAGTGGAACCAATCCTTTTGTAGTTGGACAACTTGTAAGAACAAAAAACATTGTCTCAACAAGTGGGTTGTTTAACGTCTTTGCAACCATAACGCGTGTAACAACATCTTCTTTTACTACAAACGCAACAGTTTCTGGTGATAGTTATAGTTCTGGTGGTTTTGCTTATGGGCAAAGCACTGTAAACATTAATAACATCACTGTAAGCGGTAGTAGCAGTCCATATACAATTACTTTTAATACAGCCGGTGGGTATGCCAATCCATTTGTGGTCGGAGAGCCAATAAGCGTATTTGAAACATCTCCGACTATATTTAGTGATAACTGGGTGGTAACTTCAGTTACTGCTTCCTCTTTTAGTGTGCAGTCTACATCGTCAGCTTTTGCTGGCATTTCTGGTTCTGGTGGGTTTGCTGATTCTAATGGTGGTGCACTATATATATGTAACAACAACTTCATCCCAGGTCAATTGGTTACTGTAACTGGTGCTACAGGAAATGCTGGATCTGGGACAGCTTTTAACATTACGGCTCTGCCAATTACTTCTTGTACAGCATCAAGTTTTTATGTTGCATATAACAACTATGTAACTGACCTTTATGTGTCAGGTGGTAACCCTTCAATTTCCCCAACTGTAACATATCTAGGATCTAATAATTTTGTAGTTGGCCAAACCGTTGTAATCACTGGAACGACTCCAAATGATTACAACCAAAACCAACAGATAGTAGGAACCACTAGCGGTGGTTTTCAAATATTTCCCACTTCAGTTCCTAGTAGCGGATACTCATCAGGTGGTATTGCATCTGTATTCCCAGTGAATGGCGACTCTGTTACCTTTTATGGGCTTTCGGCACCAGTGACAACTTCCGGAAACATTAACCTTGGCAATGGTAGGATTAGCATATATAATAACTCTTCTTTATCGTTGAGTGGCTCTTATATAGGTAATCTTTATTTAGATACCAATGGTAATTTTACAACTAACAACAATAGCTGTACATTATCAACGTTAACTGCAAATAACTTATCTACTATTAATTTTGGGTCTTCCAATATTGTTATCAATAGCGGTCCAACATCATCTGGAGACTTAACTCCAACTATTGCAATTAATGGAAGTGTTACAAGTCAATACTCAGCAGGCGCATCAATCGTTCTTAGCAATACGCTCCCTTATGGTTCTGTGGTTAGTTATAACGGCACATCAACTACATTGCCTCCGATTACGTATAGTGGTCAAGGCCCTTTGTATTTCTATGATGCTACTGGTACAGGTTCTACATTCCCTCTTTCCAACCTGACATTCTCTCCAACACTGTCAACCACTACATCAGGCAATAATTTAATTATCTCTAGTGGATCAAACCTCGTAATCAATGGGCTTTTCACCGTATCTGGCATCAATCAATTTACTAATGGGGTTGGACACGTACCAACTTATATCGCCAGTGATCAATCTATTGTGTATACACCTAGTTGGTCATACACACCATCAACAATTACAGCAAGTAGTCTTGCAATCAAATATGTTATTTTTCAAAATATTAAAGTATCAGGAGTTGCTAACTGGTCTTCACCAGATGCAACCGGTTGGGGAGATGGCGGCGGTAATAGTGGTATTACTTTTAGTCCTTCTATATCAGGGTATTTTTACAACGCAGCAGTAACTTCAGGAAACTGGTCTGACGCCAAATGGTATACATCTACTAGCGGAAACGGTGGGGTAGTTCGCAATCCATTGCCACAAGATATTGCTGTTTTTGACAAAAATTCAGCTAAATCGAACGCAACAATCAAAGTAGATCCACCATTAATCCCTGGGTTTAATGCAACAACTTTTACAGGGACTTTAAACTTTTTTAACCCCAACTATTTTATCTTTAGTAGTATTTCATTGGGGTCAAAAACTACGGGCAGTCCTAACTGGATTTTGCTTGGTAGCAATGTCAATACAATTACCTCAAATGGATATAAATGGCCGCGTGCTACTTATATTGATCTATACCCCGGATCAACTGTAATGTTGCAAGACAATTTCTCTACCGCATTAGCTTTAACAGTTAATAGTGGAACACTATCTGCTAATAATCCCAATATTAACTCAGTTGTTTTGCAAAACTTTACCGTTGGACCTAGCGGTAAAGTTATTATGGGTGGCACTTCATCTAACCCCCAAGCGTGGGCTGTTTCAGGTACTTGGACGTTTAAAAATACTTCATCAGGTGCACTAACAAGTAACTATGGATCAATTCAATTAACTAACTTAAGTACCTCAACTTTTTATGGCGGTAACCAACAATATTATTCACTGACTATGCCTAGCGGTGCGTCATACACTGCATATACAACTTTTACAATTAGTGGGAACAATTCATTTACTAATTTTATTGGTCCAAAGACAGCAACCTCACCTAGCCCTTCGCCATTGCAACAAACAAATGGATTTGGTTGGACAGTTAATTTTAACGGTAACAATTCATTTAATTCATTGCTTTTTTACCCAATGACAACCGTAGGTTTCCAAGGTACAAAGCAAACCATAAACTATCTAAATGCAAACAGCTTTAGAACATATGGTAACATATTTGATAACACTATCACGAATGTTTCTGGCAATGCTTCTCAGTATCAAACAAATGGCGACGTAGATGTTCGTACGTTTATAAATCCAGTTTCATGGCAGCCAACTACTGCTACAGCAATTATCAAAGATAGCACTGGGGCAGATGGCTGGACATTCGGACTTAATCCAGCCACAGGGAATAACTTAGGTTTATACTTTTCTTATAAAGATTCAACTGGGATCATCAATACTGTAAGTGGCACTCTATCACTTAATAGCATCCCAACAAATGCTAGTTGGGTTAATGTAACAAGATCGCAAAGCACTGGAGTCGTTACTTTTAACTATTCTCCAGATCCAGGCACTGGTGATTTACCAATAACGTGGCCATATTCGGTTTCAGTGACATCAGCAACTGGGTCGATTACAATGGGGCAAAAACCAGCTATTATTGCTGGATCAACCAACTTTGGTCAGTTCCTGAGAGCACAAGTATACAACGGAATTAGCGGGTATAATCCATCACCTTACTATATTGGTAGCTCTGTGTCTGTTTCAGGAGCAACTTACACGATTACTTCTGGAGCATATACTTATATTTACCAACTTGTAAGTCCGCTTGCAAACACTAACGATTTCCACATTGGTGCAAATGTTAACGTGACTGGGTTTAGTGGCGGTGTTAACCCAGCTAGCAATCCATATAACGGATCTTATGTTGTTAGCAATGCTGTCGTTAGTGGTACTACGTTCTCGGTAATAGGTAGTGGTGTCCCGACTGCAACAGTTGGTGATTTTCCAGGCCCTGACCAGGATTTTTATGCATTAGCATCAATAATTACTGCATGGTGGCCTTCAACTTCAAGCACTTCTGGTACAACAACCCAACCACCATCAGGAACATACGTTGGTCCTGTGCTCGATTTGAATTTTACAACTGTTCCATTTGGCACTTATTCATTCAATGAATCATCAAAATATGGTTCTGTATGGAACACAATCTCTAACCGTGACGGTGCATTGATCATAAATGGTGGAACATTATCAGTAGCATCCGTTGCAACTATGAATTACGTTGTCTTGAATGGTGTTACTGCCAGTGGTAATCCAATATACGCTTTGAATTCAACACTCAAAGGTACCAACAATAACGTACTTACAAGCAATTTCCCGATGTATTACACGCAAAGATTGGGCTAGATAATATGGCAAATAATTTTTATATTGGTTGGGGAACGGGTAGTGGTACCGCTTCAGCAACAGACATATCTCTTTTTAACCCCGTAGGAACAGTTATTTCTGGTACGACCAGCGCTTTTACTACCTCTACTTCTGGAGATACTTTTATATCTACTGGTTTGTTGACTGCGAACAATCTCTACTCAATTACCGAGGTCGGCCTTTTTGATAGTAATTCTAGTTCAACCGTTAGTTCATTGTCAAATCAAGTTAACCCCACAGATACCACAATTACTGTCAGCGGTTACAACCTTTTTCCAGCTACGTTCCCGTTCAATATCCAAGTCACTTCAGAAGTAATGACTGTAATTTCTGGTAATGGGACCAATAGCTTCAATGTAATTAGGGCTACAAATGGCTCTAGTAAGGTGACAAGTATTATTCCTTCGCTTACTCCAGTAGTGTTGCCAAATAGCAACATGTATATCAAAAGTACTTTTGCTGGTATCCATTTGTTTCCTGAAGATAGCGTTCTGTTTAAAGTAATTGTCCAATTTTCTTAGGAAATAACTGATGGCTTACCCAGACTACACAACTCCTAGATCTCTCGCAGGTGCTGCTACACCCACGTACCTTTCTGCAACGCTTATCAGTGGGTACACAAGCGGTCAAGCATTGACCTTGGCAAATACAGCAGGTTGGTACGAAGTAAGCTCGAGCGGCACTGCCACTACTAACCCCCTTGGAACTAGTGGTGTTTTCACCCTTGTAGTTGACTACGGCTTGGGCACGGAAGAGAAGATCCTTTGTGCTTCAGGTGCTATCACTATTGGTGCAAACGCAGTAATCCCTGTATGGACTGATGGCACATACAATGGACGTGGCTGGGATGGAACGACTCCTTACGCTCACGCTATCGGCACTTCATCGGGATTCAATGTATTCCCTGTTAGAACAGCTGTAGATGATCTTCAATTCAACACATCAGCGTCTATGCTAACTAACAACTACATAGCCCTTAGTGGCACCGTAAGTGGCCAGGGTAGCCAAATTACAACCATATCGAATAATCAAATTGTTGATGAGACAAACATCAATAACATTTCAATTCAGCTGGAATACGTTGCTAACAAACAAATTGTAGATGAAGCAAATATTGTCAGCTTGTCAGGTAGTTTGGCAACTCTTTCTGGTCAGTTTGTAGCGCTAAGCGGTTCATACGCTTCTACGTCGGGTAGCCTCAATACTGTTAGCGGCGTGGCATATGGAGCTCTGCAAAGATCAGGCGGTACGATCAGTGGTGCATTGAACATCACCAGCCCCATCATTGGTGGTGTAACTGCTACCAGCGGGCAAGCTATCGTATGGAATAGCACACAATGGGTGCCAGCAACGGTTAGCGGTGGAGGAAGCGGTGGAGGAATCACTTCACTTACTGGTGACGTTACTGCAACTGGGACAGGAGCTGTAGCTGCAACCTTAGTTGGCACCACAGCAGTTAGCGGTGTTGTTAATGCCATCATCAATGCCAACTCAACGGTAACAGGGACTGTTGCTAATCTTGCTACGCTTTCAGGTCAGTTCGTTACTTTGAGCGGTGCATACAACACAACATCTGGTATTGTTACTGGACACACGAGCTCTATCGCTCTAATTTCAGGCAATCTTAACACCGTTAGTGGTGTAGCTTACGATGCTTTACAACGTTCTGGTGGCACAATCTCTGGTGCTCTGACAGTCCTTAGTGGTTTAACTGCTAGCGGTGCAATCACCTTCAATGGATCAACAGTACCTTCTGGTGTACTAGTTAATGGTTATAACTTCGTTGTGCGTACTACGAGCACAACATCAGGATCACCATGCACAGTTGATGAGTTCACCTGGACTACAGGCAGTGGTTTAACATTCTATTTGCCATCAAACCCACCATCTGGTTCTACCTATGGTATTTATGCTCACCCAGCTAGTGGTCCAATTACATTGAACGGCAATGGAACTACCATTGCTCCATTTAACTCGACAAGCGGAACCACAACATATTCAACGCAGAATGCTGGTGTTGAAATGTCTTTCTTTGTATATAACGGTACTTTCTGGAACATGTTGTTCTCCAACAACATGTCAAACACTTCTGCCGGTAAGCTTTCTGTCAATAACGGTGGTACGGGCTCTCAGCTTACTGCTACAAGTGGTTCAATGCTTATTGGTAATGGATCTGTCTACACTAACTTAGCAATTGGTACAAGCGGTACTGCTCTCGTATCTAATGGAGCCACAGCAGCATGGACAGGAAACTTTGTTCCGACATCTGGTGGAACAATATCTGGATCATTGACCGTGACAGGTGCCATCACCGTTGGTAGTGAAATGGATGCAGGCAACTTAAACGTAGGCGGTAACATCACTGTAACCGGCACAGCTACACAGATTGGCAATGCTACGTTTAGTGGTACCGTTGCAGTCACAAGTGGTATTACTGGTCAATATTCCTCGTCTACTGGTCTCACGGGCGCAACGGCTGGCGCTCGCTTTGTTGGTGGCACGGTTAACGGCGCACCGGCTTCAGGAACGTGGACGGTTGGTGACTTTGTTATTGACCAGACCGCAACCGTGTGGGTCTACACCGGCTCAACGGCTGGCTGGTCTACCACTATCTCGAACCACCTTGTCCTGCGCTCGGCAACGGCAACGGTCGGACGCAACGAGATAACGGTATTCACCGGAGCCGCAGGTCAAACGCTTTCGACACCCAGCAACCCCATTGACGGTTCCTCCTGGACACTCATTAACAACAGCGCCAACCCAGTTACGTTGAGTTTTGCTAACTCTATGTACCCACTCGGTTCGGGCTCAAGCGTTACCACCTACACCTTGTCCGCCTATGGCACGTTGAGTTTTGTGAACTACAACGGCGGCAATTGGTACATGACAAACAGCAACAACTTGTCAAACCTCATTGGAACGCTGTCGCTTACCAGCAACGTAACCGGAACGCTCGCAGTTGCTAACGGTGGCACGAACCTCACCTCCGTCGGCTCTAACGGCACGGTGTTGACCTCAAACGGCTCATCGCTCTCCTACGCCACCCCAGTCGCCATGACCCCACCGTCGCTCAACGGTCTAACTGCATGGACGTATGACGCAGCAACAAACACGGTGGCTACGGGTGGTCTAACGCTGGCGACCAGCACGGTCTACTTCATGGCGGTCTACCTCCAAGCGGGCGTGACCTACTCCAACGTCTATGTCATCATCGCCACGGGTGTCGGTAGCAGTTACGTCACGGTCGGCCTCTACAATGCCACGACGCAGTTGGCTGTCACGGGTAACATCGCCACGACGCCACCGAGCAACACGCAGGCTTCCGGCAGTTTCGGCACCGCCTACACCCCGACCAACTCGGGTGTCTACTGGCTCGGCATAATTACGTCGACGGCGGCAAGCCACCTGTTCGCCTACAACCAGACCACGGCGGCAGCCATCAACGTCGGCCCCAACACGGTCGCGGCGAACACCCTCAACCAGCGTTGCAGTACGTTGACCGGCTTTACCTCGCTCCCCACGACCATCTCGGGAACCCCAGCAGTTAGCGGCTCGCCCATCTGGGTCGGTCTGTCATGACCTCGCGCAAGAATTACACGCGCCCCTATTTCGGCGCAGGCTTCGTCGGTTGGTTCCTCGGCAAACTGGGTTACAAGACCTCGCCAGGCACGGTGGAGGGCGCATCAAACGCCAACTACAACGCCACATTTGGTGCACGTTCTGGTACTTCTAGAGTTTCATATCTTGACTATTATTTAGCACCTTCAACACTAACTAATCAAACATATGTTTCTCCACAATCCAGCTCTGCCTATTTAGTCCCAGCAGTTTATGGATACGCTATTAGCCCAGCTTCGAATGGCAACATGTTTTTAGCAATGGGGTTCTAATGTTAGGTAATAGAGGATATTATAGCCCCAATGCAAAAGTATATGAAGGTTATCGCGGTATCCGCTCCATAAAAGCATACTTATTAAACATTACCTTGGTGGAATCTGGGCGTACACAGATGCTGTTATCTGTAAACAGTTATTCACTTGACAACAATAGCAACCTAGACAGTGTTGGCGATTTCGCTGCAAACAATGACCAAAATGAAGCCGATTACGCAGAGCCAAACAACCCCTCTGGCGAGGATGTTGTCCCTTCTTAATGTAAAACTACTCTGTTTCTACCATAGATGGTAGAACAAGGAGATAAAATGACTACACCTATTGACCACCGCCAAGCAGAGGTTGCATGGGCCAACTGGGCCGTTGCTAACCACCAACACTTTAATTACTCTGAAGGCAGCGACCGTATGGCAGCCATCGGTGTCTGGCCTATTAAGTTCCCAATCAACACCGACTGCTCCGGCTCGTGCACGCTGTACGCTTGGCTCGCCAACGGCAATGACCCGAACGGTTTGGGCTTTGACCACGAGGGCTGGACCGGCACATTCTTGACCCACGAGGAACACATCCCTCTGTTGATTAAGACCCTGAAGGGTATCACCGTTGACGACATCGAGGTCGGTGACTACGTGGTATATGGCGATGCTCCTGGCGAGCACGTGGCGATCATCGTTGAGATTTACGGCACGGACGTTCTTACCGTTAGCCACGGTCAGCAGGGTGGCCCCGGTTATTGCTGGGTCAACCCTCCGAAGGTCGCTCCATCACGTGGTTATCCCTCGGACGGTCGTACGCCACAGACATATCTGCGCAATATTACGAATAACAACAAGCCCGTTCGTCTTCCTCCTACAACAAAGTAGTACTAAATGACTATTCGTCAAAGAGTTAACTTTAAAGCGGGAACGGTTACTACACTGGCAACCTCTTCTCCAGGAACAACTACCACTATCACTGGTAATAACTTCCCCACACCACCATCGGGGTACTATGTACCAATTACGTTGAACCCAGGATATTTTGGCGCCACTAACTCTAGTGGCCCAGAGATTGCTTACATTACATCGGGTGGCACAAGCACGGTCGCTAACGTTACTCGTGTTCTTGAAAGCTCAGTTGTTGCAACTGGTACAAATGTTCCATGGGTAGCTGGCCCTCTTGTATCTGACTTCGATGTAAGTAACCTTACATCTAGTGGTGCATTGACAGTTAATAATGGTTTGACACTTCCTAACAACGGTGAAAGTATATCTTTCACTGGTTCATACGGAACCATTAGCGGTGCACAATCATATATAGGTCAGTATGGAACTTTTTCTTCGAGCGTAGTCGTTGGCGGTAACTTAACTGTTACTGGTACAGTATCCGTTAGCGGTAGAGTTACATCACCAAATGGTGTAATAGCACCATTGTATGTAGACTCTACTTCAATTCCTAACGGTGCTTCTATCCCCAGTAATCCTAACTGGTCTATACTTACATTTAGCGCAGTAGTTACTGCTGCTACAGGCACTGCTACTTTTGTAGCATTTCCCACTGGGATTCAATCATTGGTACCCAATGTATATACTTACCCACAAATAAATGTCGGTTCTGATAATGAAATAATTGTTGTTCAAACACCACTGGGTGGATCAAGTTGGGCCTATAACGGTTTTTATGTGAACTTAATGACACCTGGTGGAAGTTATGTAGGCGGTGGTGGTTCATACCGTCTTGATGTTACATTCATGGGATGTTAAATGAGAGTACGCCCAATACCACAGTATGCCGCTGAGCCATTGGGTATAACAACGTACATCAGTGGTTCTCTGGCCGATCCTGACAATCAATACGTTTGGGTTAATATAACGAACGCTGATAATGGTACGGTTGTACTTGCATCAGGTCAAGCTACATATGAAAGCACTGGAACGTACCAATATACACTTAATTCTAGCCAGACTGCTATCCAAGGTAATTACGCAGCAACCTGGAATTATACTATTAACAGTGGTACTAGAACCTATGTAGACAATTTTGTTGTTACTGATCAGATGCCATATTGGAGCAATCTTGATACTGATACCCGTCAACTTGTAACTGGAATTGTTCACCGTATTGACAAGAGTTTTGATAGCACCGCTGGTGGTCCATACCTGCAAGAGCTTAATCAGAGTGGGTTCCTTATCTACGAAGAAGTAGCTATGGTTATGCAAGATGAAACCATGGATTACATTAACTTTGAATTCCAGCCAATCTTCAGTCCTGCCTATAATATTGGTTTAAATGCTACAGTTCCATTCCCAACCACTTATTATGGTGTCTTGGCCACACAGACATATGCTCACTTCTTAAAGCACATTGCTCGTAACTATATTGAGCAGCCCACCCCACAAGGGATGAACGCTGCCTGGATGGACCGCAGAGACTACTACAACCGCTGGTGGCAGCTGTACTTGTTTGACAAGGAAGTCGCTGACAAGCAGCTTCGCCAAATGAAGCGTCAATACATGGTTGGATCGAAGCGAAGCCTCCTGGTTGCTGGTGGACTTATCCCACGTATGTACACCAATCCGAGTCGTCCGCACTTTGCCTACGCCGCAGTCAATATGGGAGGAATATGATGAATTGGAATAAGAGATACGCTAGCGAGCATGATGGATGGGAAGATGAAATGAATTCATCTATGAATTGCCATTTAAAGCATCCTCACGTCCATGATGATATGATTGCTGAATTAGACCACGATCGAGTACAAGACATTGTTGATTTTCACGATCATAGGCAAAAAATCCTTTTAAGGCTTGCAGAAAGCACTGGGTTCCCTGAGTCTGAGATGGGAAATATTTCTAAACGCGGTAACGATTCTTTGGACGCACATTCAATGGGAAATTCTCATAAAATATTATTCCCTCACTGTACAAAGTGCATGAAATCAGACCAACAACGTGAACAGAACGAAGCATACATGGATTCATATATTGATTTTGTTGGGAGTCATGCAGAAGATCTCGGCATCCCGGTAAGAGAACATGTAAGAGATTACAATGTTCCAGACGGAGTGCCAAAAGACTGGTAGTTTTGAGTATGATATGAATTGGAACCAACGCTATTCAGCTGGTAGAAAAAGGTTAACAGAGCCTACTAACGAAATAACGTATCGTGAGCAATGTGGCTCTAGGTATGGCTATGACTTGCACCGTAAAAACAGTGAGCCTTCTTGTATCCTTTGCCAAGAAGCTGTTAATAATTATGCAAACAATCGCAACAGAGAACGCGGTGTGCAAGAGTTCAAGCCCGCAGCCTGTGGAACTAATGGTGGTTATATGAAGCACCTTAGGGAGAATGAAGGCGCATGCGAAGATTGCAAAAAAGCACACAATGATCACGTAATGTGGTACAACCTATCCTTAGAAGCTAGACAAAAAGCCATTGATGAAGCGAGTAAATAATGAGTGGTATTAACCCAGTACCAGGGCCAGTTGTATCTGGCAGTGGTGGTTTAAACACACAGCTCGAGAGCCCATTGCTTGTTGTAAAACAACGGGAAACATTTACTCAAGTCAATCAACAACGCTTTCACGATGAAACGCTCCAATGGTTTGGGGAAGAATGCATCGTTCGTTTAATGTGGCGTGCTGAGGATGCTGCCGCAGGACTAGTCGGCTATTGCCAGCAATGTCAGGATAGCCCTAACCCTGCTAACCCAACAGCATCAATTCAAAACCGTGTAAGCAACGTATATAAGCAGACAGGTAATAGTTATTGTCCCACTTGCTATGGCACTACTTTCTCAGGTGGTTTTCAGCCTACTTGTTACCACTTGTATATGCTTGCTGCTGATACGGAAGACGCTCGTGCTAACTTATCAACCGGTCAATTCTGGAAGCAGAACCCTAGAGTGCAGTTTTCTTGGTTCCCACAGATCCGTGTTGGTGACCTTGTTGTTCGGGTAGAAACATGGTCAAATGGCTCTCCAACTTCTACTAGTGAGAGGTTCCAAGTCAGTGCAGTTTCACCACAGACTATTAGAACTGGTCCTGGACCAAGCGCACAATATCCATACCGCGTAGGAACAACACAACCATTCTCTAATACCACAATAGTTGTTAACCAACAGACTACCCTCGAGAACGTCTGGCCGGGCCACCCTTACTACAACGTGCCAATTATATGACAGACTACCAAATCCCAGAATCATTAGCATCAATGTTGGCACGTCGTGCCCTACAAATCGCACAAGTTATTGGACCACGTAAGTCTGGTAAGGGCCTAAATAGCCTTATACCTTTATCACAACCTGGAATAATTGGTTTAGAAATACCTGATGGTGCTGCTTACCTATTCGACCTTGAAAAAGGCATCCAACAGCATGCGATGGTTGATCTAAAAGGAAGAGTTATTCCAATTAGAGATAACTATGGAAATATTAAGTTCAGAAGAGCTAGCGCGAATAAAATAGGAACAATGCCGATAATCACAAGGCTCGCTAGCGATGGGCGTCTATCTGATGGTAAGCCTAACTGGGTATACCCTAAAAAAGATGGTTTACACTTTATGCTCAAATCAATAGAAATGAGCGTAGATGAATGGAAAAGAACAGCTACAAGTAAAGATATCGTTAACGTCATGATGCAAACTGATGCGAAAGACGACCTTAGCCACATAATTTACGGAAGAACGATTATTTAAATATGTTTACTACTGCCGTTAAAACTACAATCATAGAAGCACTAAACGCTGGGTTTTCCGCGTTAGCATCCAGCCCAAGCAACAACAGCTTAGATTTAACTCCTAATAGCATCGTTATCGAATACCCCCTTGAAGCTGTTGAGTGGCCTTGTATTCTTGTCCAATTCAGGCCAAGCAAGGTGCAATGGTCGGGTTTAAACCCTGATATTTATACGGTCTCGTCATCAGGTACAACCATCAGCGGGACAACCTACTCAGGGTTCAATAGTAATAGAACCAATTACTTTGAGGGTAGCGTTGATCTCCAAATTATGGCCATGCACTCCGAAGAACGAGATCGACTATATGACAGCGTTGCCAACCTTATCCTTATGGGTCAGGGCAGCCCTGCTAGCACTGCATTCAATGCAAGTATTTTAAATAATACCCTAGTAGGCATAACGTTCCTTTTGGATACGTTTACCCCGCTTGGGGACTCCATCAGTGCAGGAACGCCATGGAGCCCAGAAGAATTAACATATGAAGCAAGTATAAGGATCCAATGTGTTGGTGATTTCTACGAGAGCAAATACCAGTACACAGTACCTGCAATCACGAATATTACCGCTTCGGGAGTGCCAGTTGTCAATGTTTTAACGACTTCTGGGACAATGAACATCCAAGAATTATAAAAAAAACGCTGTAAAACAACAATAATTTTGCACAAGGCATTGAAGGAGAATGTATGCCTATTTCTAATTACCAGGTCCCTGGTGTTTATGTCACACAGACTGGGACGTCGCTCAACAACATCAATACGACGCCTCTTAACGTTGCCATTGTAGCAGACCAGCCTACCCTTAACGCTAAGACCGATACTTTCTACAACATTACACCAGCTAGTGGTGTAACAGTTGGTCAACTTTCTGCCCCTATGGTGATTACGACCAGCACGGGTACATACGCTTCATACTCCGGTTTCTCAGTTACATGGACATCATCGAGCGGGACGACTGTCTCCGGTGTTTATGGTACGCACTTTAGCATCAGTACACCTAGCGGTCAGCCATACTCTTTCCTTACCACAAGTGGTATTAGCCAAAGCGCTCTCCTTCCAAGTGGTACTGTAAACATTGCTTATGCTAACCAGTGGGGCGCTTACGGCACATATTACAACTTGAATACTGTTCAGAACGCCATCGGTGCAACCGTTAGCGGTACTACAGTTATTAACCCAGCAACATTGGCTGCACAACTTGCTTTCCAGAATGGTGCTAATATTGTCCAAATCCTGCCTGTTGCCAGAGTTTCTAGCAGTGGTACAGCTGCCGCTAGTACTGCTGACTGGGCTAGAGTGTTCACGGTAACATCTTCTGGCGCAAGTAGTGACCAAACAATTCTGTCGAACCTTACTGGTGCTGATGCGATTGTTCCTCTGTATGGCTTTGTTAGCAACGGTGTCCCCGTTACTTCTGCTGTCACAAGCGGTATTAACACTTACCTTACTTCGCAAGCTAACTATGGTATCTATCAGCGTGCTTTCGTTGGTGTTGATGGCACTAGCAACCAAGTAACGTCGTCTAGCTTGCAAACACTTGCGAGTGGTTTTAACAGCACAAGAGTTACACTCCTGTACCCAGCTGCTATAAACTACAACCCCGGTTTGAACACAACGACTGCTTTGACTAACACAAGCTTCAATATCCCCGGTTACTATGTTGCTGCTGCTATCGCTGGTCTGTTCGTCGGTCAGCCAACTGTTGCCACACCAATTACGAACAAGACTCTGGCTGGGTTCAATACATCTGTATCGAACACGATACCAAACCAGATCAGTCTCAACGACGCAGCTACAAACTACCTGCCATATGGTATTACTACTGTGTTCCAAAAGCGTAACGGTAACCTGTACGTCCTTCAAGGCCTTACTACAAACGTGCAGAACTGGATCACACAAGAGATCTCGATCAACGCTGTTGGTGACCAGCTATCTAACGACATTTACAATGGGCTGCTTAACAGTGCTCTCATTGGTGGACCTTTGACGCAGAACACGCTGGCTAGCGTCATTGGTACAGTGCAGAATACATTGATTAATGATTTGGCAAACGGTCTGATTCAGAGTTACCAGAATGTTGTTTACTCTGTTAACCCTGCTACGCCTACTACGGTAAACGTTTCGTTCCAGTACTCGCCTACGTACCCAATTAACTATATCCAGGTAACAATCAGTCTTAACACTCAGACTGGAACGATTGTTAATACTAACCAGCAGACCAACCTCGTAACTTACTAGGAGTAACTTATGGCTAATTCACAATTTCGCGTAGGTGGACATTATACAGCTTTCACTTATAATGGTCAACCACTGATCTACGCACAGATGATTAATGAGCGGGCGCCTCAGCCTGTTGCTCAACCACAGCCTATCCAACCACTCGATTCAGCTTATCCAATCGAGATTGCATTGCCCGCCGCTTTGCAAGCCGGTATGTTGGAAATCACATTCCTGGAACAATGGAACCAAGAAGTTTGGGCACAGCTTGGAGCTAACTTCCAAGGTGCAGCTGACCTTTTGGATGTTTTTAAGGCACAGTTGGCTCAGGGCGAAGTTTCTTGCATCAAGATCATTAACAACCCCAATGGCACCCAACGTAAGATTACTTACACTGGTTGTGTCGTAGTCAACGTTCAGATTGACGAGCTCATCCAGATCGGTACCATGACAATCCCTAAGACGATTACTATCATGTATCGTCAGAGAACCGAACTTCAGAGCTAATTCTAAGAAAGGAAATGAAGTAAAATGTCCGTACGTTCATATGTAATTCAGCTAAAGGCAGGAGTTGGGCAGGCTATTCTTCCCGACCACCGCAAGATGGTTCCTGGTCTCCAGTACACCGTCGACGCCGATACGTTCTCAAAGATTAGCCTTGGTGCTCGTCAGAACGTCATCAGCGTTGTCACGGTTAATACTGACCTGACCACGGCTAGCGGTGGCTACTTGCCAGCACAATCACAGACTGGCCTTAACCAGCAAGTTGCGGGTAGCGGTACTAGCTTCCTTAGCCTGCTTGGTTCGGTTAGCCCAACACTCACATCGTTCAGTATTGCTGGCTTCGCTGCACAAGGTGCTTCTGCCGGTGGTGCTGTTGGCGCTGGTGCCGGTATTGGTACACCTCAGTCCACACTGAGTGGTGCTGCTAACAACTACTCGTTGATTGGCCCAGACGGTGCCCGTTACACCCTTGTTTACAATGGTACCGCTTCAACCATCTCTGGTGGTTGGGCTACTGTGTGGCAGGACTATAACAACCGTTACATCTCAACGGCTTCTGGTATCACATTCCAGGTACGCCAGGATGGTCTGGGTACTTCCTACCTAATCAGTGCCAACACTACCTTGAGTGGTGTTAATGGTGCTGTTACCACAGTTGGTACTAAGCAGGGTGAATTCGCCGGTGTTACACTGGTTAACATCCCCGCTGGTAACTTCGGGTTTGTTCAGATTGAGGGTATCCACCCAGCTGTTGCTGTTGCTTCTGGTACTCCAGTTGGTACAGCGGTTGGTGTTAGTGGTACAAGCAACGCTGGTTACCTTGCTGCTCCTGCTTCGACTACCACAGTCGTCAGCGGTGGTATCGTCACTGGTTCCGCTCTGGCCAACAACATTGCTGGTACATCACTCACTGTTCCTGCCTCCGGTACTAACGGTCAATTCTTTGCACAGGTTGAGCTTCGTAGCCGCCGTGTCAAGAAGCCTTACAACCGTTTCTTGAACAAGAACTAGTATTATAAGTTGGTAGGTTATATACTATCGGTATAACCCTAGATCCAAAGGTAATATGACAAAAGCTACTGATAACGGATGGGGGACTGAAGACCTCCCCCAGACCGTGGCTAAAACACCAGAATCCTTCCCCGATGAATGGAAGGATGAATTTGAAGGTTTATTGTTCCTAGGTTATCTTCAGCGTGAAGTAACAAAGATTCCTTTTCACAAGTTCGTGATTAAGACTCTTAATATCAATGATAAGCTGGAAGTTAGTCTGATCACTAAGCCTTACATGGATAGTTCTGGCTTTGGTCGTGCTTATAAGGCAGCAATAGTCGCCGCTAGCTTGGTTAGCGTAGATGGCAAACAGTTGGTACCTAGCAATAGGAACATCAACGTAGTAAGACAAAAGTATGATTACGTTATCGATAACTGGTATGACAGTACTATCGACTTGCTTTATGAAGAAGTTGATTCGCTAGAAAACCGAGTTATTTTTGTGTTGCAAGAGTTAGGGATCCTAGAACCTTTTGTTGACTTCAATATCTTTGAGCAGACAGAAGAGGAAAAGGATACCCCAAAAGATGGGAAGTAGACCCATACGTTATTGAGCAAAGCGAAATTGCTGCGCTCAGAGGAATTTTCCACAGAGAAGACCTTAACGTTTTACAAGAAAAACTTCTCATTACAGTAGAGATGAGAAAGCGTAAGCGAGAATCTGAGCTTGAAGAAGCCCATTTTGAGCAAAACATGGTAATAAATAACCCAGACATGTACCGCGCATACATGGAAAAGAAAAAAGAAGAAGAAGAAAACGATGGTCAACCAATCGTCTGGTCTGCTCCAGAAACGATTGAAGAAGCCCGTGAGTTGGAAAAGATCTTTGCTGAGATTGAATCAGCAAGGAAGAGCGAACAGAACAAAGAAGCCGACGATGAATTTGTAAAACAAGTAAGCCTGATGAACTTACTTGGCGGCATCGATCTAGATCAGATTGGGGATGAGTAATGGCAAACGATGATTCCATTGAAATTAATGCTGGTTTAAATATTGAAGCTGGCAAAGCCAAAGATGATCTAGGTTCAGTATCACGATTGATGAGTGATTCTGCTGAATCAGCAGAGAAAATGAATGATTCTCTCGATGGGACCATTGAGCGTGCTAACAAATTGGCTAGTGCAGCAAAAGACTTAGTAGAGGCACTCACTGCTGGCAAAGACGTATTAACAATCATTGGTTCTATTGCTCAATCCAACGCATCGATCATTAGTAGCAACCTACAGGCGCTAAGAGAAGCTCTTGCTGGAGCGAAGGCCCTCGGTGGCAATATGGGCCAAGCTCTTGACGCCATGAGTATGGTTACGGGCGGTACAACTGGTGGTGTGCCAAATTACGCTACTGCTTCCCAGGACTTTAGTGGGAGAGCTGGCGTACAAACTGGTTACGATCAAGCTACTCTAAATGGTGCAATGCGGATGGGCGCACAACAGAGTGCTGCCGATTCTGCCCAAAGCTCAGGATGGACCTTCCCTGGTACTGAACCGGAAGAAGCAACTCCTTTTGGTTCTAGAAGAACCGTTGATTATGAAGGTTCTCGAGGCAGAGCAACATTTAGTGGTGTTGCTACTGATTTTAGCAGGGTACCCGGTACACCTGCACAAGTGCAGATCAGAGAGCAACTAAAAGCATACAAAAACCTAAGTAGAATAAATGATAGTACTAACGGTTCGATTATACCCTCGGGTAAAGAAGGTAGAGCAGCATCTAATGCGTATAGCTATGCTATGCAGACTCTTAACCGAACTGTCGGTAGAATTCCTGTTGTTGGTAAACAATTTGTTGGTGCAGTAAGTACAGCACTGGACCTCAATGGTGTAAACGCTACAACCATTAGGAATTCAGAAGCGAACAACACTGTTACGATGAGAGATGAAAAAGGCCAAATTCTACTAGATGAATACGGTCGTCTTATGACGACAAGGATTAATGGCATTCCATCCAGTGGACCAGAAAAAACTGCTCTTGATCTTGCTGATAGAGTCGCAAAAATATTTGGCAATAACCTTGTTAATGCCTTCACTAAATATACTGGTTATGCGGGAATGGCCGCCAGTTTTGCAGAAGGTGTTGCATCACAAGCACGCCAATTAACAGGATACGCTCAAGCTCAGGGTAACGTTTTCGGTGAGACTGACTTTGGAAGAACAGCGGGCAACACATGGAATGCTCTTGTGCGTTCAGACTTTGGATTGAACCCCAACTTTAGTTTTCAAAATGTATTACAAAACCAAATGTCTGGCGCAGCTCTTGGACTCAAAGGTAATCAACTTAATAATTATGTAGGTACTGCCCTACAATTCCAAGGTCAATATGGACTAAATGCGCAGCAAACTCAACAGATCTTGGGTGGTAACCTCGGTATCGGTATGTCTGTACAGGGCACAGCCGGTATGGAAAACGAAATTAGATTCCTCCAAAATAAATCAAGCATGTCTAGTGCTTATTCACAAATTGCTAGTTATACAGGTGCTTCTGCTGCGATGGGCATGGGTGCTTCGACTGCTGCTGCTGAGACTATGGGTACTGCCGCTGTTGCTTTTGGCGCTAATAACCTCATTGCCCAGACAGCAGGGTTAACCGGTACCGAACTTATGGGAACTGATCTTGGTACAGCGTTGTTTGCTCAGAACCAAGGCGTTGGCTACATGGATGCTTATTCAAAAATGGCATCAATGTCCCCGAGCGCAGTCCTTACAGCAAATACGCAAGATAACGTAGAACTGTTAACGATGTTGGGTATCGATGTAAATAGTATTAAGGGTCCTAAACAATTGTATAAGTATGCACTGCTACTTGCTAAGGCTTTGCCACAATTGGGCATTACTGATATTAAGACTCCTCAGCAAGCTGTACAATGGGCGTGGCTTGTTATTAGACAGCAAAAAGTGAATTCAAGCATGGGCTCTATCCCCGTGCCAGGAGTTGGAATTTTTAAGGATAGAAAACTTACACCTGCTCAACAAGCTGCAATTAATAAAAAAGACAATAAGTTACAACATATGGTGGGTGCACCTGGGGAACGAGGAGCATCAATCTCAACATTCAAAACCTCGAGCGATACAACAAGTAATGAAAGTATTAGTCTTTACAATCAAAACTATGATACTTCAGGAACTGCTGCAGCTAATACATTAGGTTTGTTAAGAACTAATATAGAAGACCAAACATTCCGTGGCAAACAAGCTACAGCAGCTACCGCTGCTTACCAATCAGCACTTAACGCTGCAAAGTCAGGAAACTTTGCTCAAGCAGTTAATATCGTAGTAACATTCGACAAGGATTCCTCTAAGTGGCTTAAAGCGACACAAAAAGCAGCAAATAGCGGAGCTGGTAGAACCTCTACTAAATAATTATGTTCATAGCTAATACAGGACAACCACAAAACGTAGTAGAGGTAGCCAACCTCATTGATAACACAACGGGCATTACACATTCATTCCCATATAACATCGATCAGCTTACATGGAACTATGAAATGAATATGCAAAGTTTTAGCACGATTGGTGGGCGTGTCAAGCAATTGCTTTCTGTAAAGATAACAACGCTTGCTCTCCAGGGTGAAGCAGGTAGTAGGAAAAACCTCATGGATTTGTATGAGAACTTTAAAACCATGCAGGATAATCAAAACCAAAATAAAGTTTCAATGACTTTGAATGTGCCAAGCAGGAATCTTACCTGGAGAGTCTGGCTCGAGCAGATGCAACTTGGTTGGGATGTTACAACCGTAACATATCCTTACTATATGAGCTTTGAAGCCGATCAAGATGTGAGCGGTGTCTCTACAAATGCTGCTACAGCTGAAGCCCTGCAGCGTATTATAAAGAGCTCTGGTGGCGAAATAGGTTACAACAACGTATGGAACGGTACTGGTTCTGCAAGATCAGTAAACGTAAACCTACCAAAATAAAAAGTTAGGTACTTATGGAAACAAATAATTATTATTACAATTGTAAGATCTCTACTCCAATTCTTCACCAAGATGCGGAGTTGATTAGTTTCAATGGTTTTGCATGGAGTAATTCCATGGGAATGATTCATGAGACACTAGGACAGCAAGGTACACAGCAATGGCTGGGAACGCAACCGTAACACTACAGGGCGCAAATGGCGCCACTACATACGAAATATGGCTACAAATTGTAAGCACTTCAACTAGTAATGAGTTCGTTACGCAACAGGTGCGCGAAAAATTGTCATGGACTCCCATTAGACGTGCAGAAATGTTTATTCAATTTACTGCATTGTGGCCATTGGCAACACCTAACTACAAAAAACCCAAGCACATCACCCAACTCGGCTTTGAAGACATTGATCCTAGAGATGGTTTTGCTAAGATGAATAAGTTCCAGGATGCAATACGCTATCATCAACAATTGATGGTGAATGGTGGAACAACACTACCAATGACTTTGAATTATATAAATAACTCAGATGTATCGTCGCCGTTGTTCAACACTCTCATTAGCCAAGCACCATTAGATCCAATGCAATATAGCGGTTGGATAGCACAAGCAGAAAAGCAATATATCAAATTCCAGAACGTATTTACAACTTCATATAATATGAATATAATTACAAAAAACGTAGCAAATACTCCACTAACCACAGGAACACTTGCTTTGACATATCCGCCAACTGCATCTGATCAAGGCCAACTCGGTTCCAACTGGTTAAATATCCAAGGGTTGAATGCAAACAAAGCAAAAATTGCAGGGATACCAGGGCGATGAGCTTTAATCAATCCGGTACATTTGTCTACTCACCTGACATTAGCGTAGCTATATCTACTATTAATAACGGTGTCATTGACGTATCTGCAGACATTGTTAGCTTTGATATGAGTAGAGAAATAAATCAGACAAGCACATTCTCTTGCGTACTCAATAACCCAAGACGTAAGTACAACCGTGTAATTAATACGATGGATCGTATCACTGTATTTTTAAAGCGTACTAATTTCATTCAGTGTTTTACTGGTTTGGTAACCTATGCACCTATTGAAACTCTAGTGCCAACACCAGTAACTATCAATGCGTCTTGCACGCTATACATACTCCAGCAAACATATTGGGATGATACCCTTATCCAGTACCAATCACTTTTGCTTAACTACATGGACAAGAGTGCTACAAGCAGCCAGGCAACTGTAAATGATGGTGGTATCGCACAGGCGATTGTTAACGTGCTTACTGAAGTAGTTGGTTGGAACACGAATGCGATTCACATTCAAGGGATTCCATGGAACTTTGTGCAGTTTGCCGCAGGTGCTTTCACAAACAACTTGAGCTCTAGCACACAGATAGATCAGCACGTTACAGAAACAATTTCTAAAGTTATAAGCTCCAATGGTGTTGCCAAGGGTAAGAGCTTGGGGACTAATAGTATTGAATTCCAGGGTAATCAAACAGCAAAAGCCGTTGGAGCACCTGACGGTGGAGTTGGCGTACAAATCCATGCATCTAAAGCCGTAGCACTTGTTACCTCCCCACTGGCTGGTGGTAAGGCGAACTTCCCCGGTCCTAACCCATCAAACCCGGTTAAACTCGAGCTGATTAACCAAGACATTTACTATTGTTCTGCTGCGTTCTCATATCTACAGCTTAAAAACAATGTCACTGTTGAGAATGCAATCAATTGGCTTGCGTATAACCCCGTTAAGAACTCATACGATGGTCGTCTACTGCTCATTACCAACCAAAAAACGGGCAAAGTTGTTGCTGTTAGGACAACGAGTGTCCCACAAGCGCCATATTCCAACGCAGTTAAAGGTTTCTCAGCGTATGATCCCAACGTTGATTATCTGCAGTGCCACCCTGGTGTAATATCTTACCTCAATGGATCTATCGGTGACCCAACCGCCTGGTCATCTTCTAGCCCATCTCCACATATGCCAGGTGCTGCCGGTGACTATGCAGAAATAACATTCGAATGGGCAGACAATGCAAAGATTACAGCCGGACCACAGCCTGACCTCAATGCAAGTAATGCTAGTAACTATTATGGTTATAATTCAACTAAGGCAACCGAACCGACAGCAATAACTGATGCTCTTAATAAGCTGATCCATAATCTTCGTGGGCAAATAGGAGACTCTTACACAGAATCAGGCGCAGGGCGTATGAACCCAGGAGTGTATGGAAAGCACACTGGTTCTTTTGACTGTTCAGGGCTGGCTTATTGGGGCTATTCAACAATAGGCATTAAACTTGGTGGCCTCTCTTGGGGTGATACATGGACAGAATGTGGACCAATTGATGGTAGTCATCCAGAGATATACGGTCAATGGATCCCAAACACTGTTCAACCACAGGTTGGTGACCTTATGTTCTGGGAAGTACCAGGAGATGTTGGAGCACCGCCCCAGCACGTAACTATTATGAGCGTTAATTTTGGAGATCCACCTCCTTCTAACAATGCTCAGGGTATTAACCAGGCAATTCCCGGCGTTGGCTACTCAATCCAAGCAAATACTTATGGTGTACCATTGAATGAGTCAGAGGTCATTTGGTCACAAATTGTTGGTGGACAACAACAAAGCTGGGGTGGAAGACTTATTGGTTGCCGCAGGCCAATCACGTTGCATCCTGGCTGGGGCAATAACCCTAAGCAAAATTACAACCCTACAATTTCTACAAACAATACAGCAAGTCAAACAACACCGAATTCTGGACCACAATTCTACGACGTTTCTGTTTCTGGCAAAAACTCCGCATTCAGTCTTACTGGCGCATATAACACAGGGTTCCAGACACCAAACTTCAATGTAACTGCGTCTGTTATCCAGGGACACCCCCAAGCATTTATCCTTGATAACCCTGTTATGCAAGATATAACTCAAATCATTGGTGCAGGTCTACGAATGTTCCAAAGTGCTCCCAACGGCGACTTCGTTGCTTGGTTCCCTGATTACTACGGTGTCTATGGTACACAACCAGCACTTGATATTAGTCCAGTAGAAATAATTGACTTCCAGATCTATCATGATGACACTCAATTGGTTACACACGTTTCAGTTATTGGTGATACAACGGGCATCGGCCAACAAGTAAGTACTGTTGACCAAATGGTTAATCAAGGCATTGTTAGCATCCAAGACGTAAGTACTATGCAGATTCTTTTCGGTAAGTACAACCAGAATGTTAAAACCATTGCAGACAATGAAAAGAACATTACTAACTTTTTAAATAGATACGGGTTGAGACCTTCTGTCACACAACAGAGCATGATTCACACCCATGCTTTAGAGTACATTTATGCTCTGCAGACCTTTATGCAGCAATGGGTTAACCAGTTTGTAAGCACCGTATCTCTTACATTCATGCCTGAGTTGTACCCAGGGATGAGAATCTCATTGACGTTAGACAATGAATCTGGCGGTACTGATAACTATCAGTTCTATGTCTCTTCGGTACAACACCAAGGCGATAGAAGCAATGGTTTTTTGACTACTGCTACATTGACAGCGCCGATCAAAAACGGTGAAATTATGCACTATGGATTGAACTTCGTATCATGAACTTTTTTACAGAAGATCAGAATTTTAGAATCAATGGCGTACGAAAAGTTACCCTTACAACAGGGCCACAACTTCACCCATTTAGTAGCGTGCAGACTGCAACAAAGAATTATTATTGTAATGGCGTAGACACTAAGGGTTTCCAATACGAAATTGACCTTCAGGCTATGCCGCCTGGTGTTTCCATAGACCAACTAGGCCCAAACCAAGTATGGTGGGTAGAAAAACGCACAAGCCTTTACCGTATTTATCTATACGGTGGTGTTTATGACCCAGTTACTCGCCAGATAAACACTACTGCTCCATTGCCTACACCAACTGTGTCTGGTAATTACTTGCCAATATCTGGTGGAACAATCAGTGGTAACTTAACGGTAACTGGCACAGCAACACTCCAAGGTGGTTTGTACGTTACTAGCCCATTAGTGGGTGGTGTAACCGCTACAAATGGCCAATCGTTGGTCTACAACGGTACGCAATGGGCACCAGCTACCATCAGTGGTGGAACCGCATCCGGGAATTATCTACCTATTTCAGGTGGTACAGTCTCAGGCAACTTGGTTGTTGCATCGGGCCTAACCGTTAGTGGCAGTGTTACTGGACAATACTTTTCTGCAACTGGTTTAACTGGTGCCACTACTTCTACCAGGTATGTCGGTGCTACCACCAACGGCCCACCGCTCTCCGGCTCGTTCCTCACGGGTGACTTCATTGTTGACCAATACGGCAAAATGTGGGTCTGCACAGGTGGAGGGACCCCAGGATCTTGGCAATCAGTCGGAAATGGAACAGTTGGCACGACTGGTAATATTACTGCATCAGGATCAACGCAGTTTAGCTCGTCCGCGTTGGCTTACAATTATAACATTGTATCTGGCGCAACTGCCACCACAAACGGCGGTGCAGGCACGGGTGTTATTCTCCCATTTATTTCTGCATCTGGTCAGTCAATTTGGGTGGACAACACGGACTCGACTCACTGGCTCAAAATCTACCCAAGCACGGGACAGAGCATTGACAGCGCAGGCGCAAACAACCCCGTCTGGATTGCACCCTCGGCTTACTGGCTGGGCATCGTCGAGACCACGGGCGCATCGGGCAATTGGGCATCTGCTGTTCCCTCGCTGAACACTGACTCGAGCGGTATTATTTCTGTTAGCTATGTAAATGGTCAGATTACTTTTGGTATAACAG
>Ga0208614_1000032_pt1 | contig 55007 bp, 64 predicted proteins | sample CryBogCBE23Jun09_FD_184554 | JGI IMG/M metagenome (GOLD analysis project Ga0208614, IMG submission 184554) | Freshwater microbial communities from Crystal Bog, Wisconsin, USA - CBE23Jun09 (SPAdes) | ecosystem: Environmental > Aquatic > Freshwater > Lake | place: Crystal Bog, Wisconsin, USA...
GGTGATTAATATTTTAAACTTTTAAAATTCTCGATATATAATAAAATTAATAAAAATAAATAAGACAAATGAAAACAATGATAACTATCCCTGGTCTTCGTAAGCTAGAGGAAGATATGCATAATTTGAAGGGTAGGGAGATGAGATCAGCCTTAGATGCTTTAGTAGAAGCTAGAGAAAAGGGAGATCTTTCAGAGAATGCCGAATATGAAGTTGCACGTGAAAATTTGAATATGTTGAATATCAAGATTATATCTTTACAGGAAAAAATTAAAAACTGTGTTATAGTTCATAAAGAGGATGTCTCAAATGACTCGGTTCAATTATTTACCAATGTTAAAGTTTTAAATACTAAAACTAAAAAACATATGAATTTTAGCATTGTAACTGATGACCAAATTGATGTTAAGCAAGGAAAAATCTCACAAAATAGTCCGATTGCACAAGGTTTAATTGGACAAACAAAAGGATCAAACGTTAAAATTAATGTTCCAGCTGGAGTTTTAGAATTTAAGATTGTAGATATTACTGTTGATTAATATGCAAATTGGTGAACAAGTTTATATCAAACCTGAGTATTATTCTGTAAATCCTTTAATAGAGTCATTTAGTCATATTAATCGTGGTATTTGGAGAATAATATCTATATCTAGCGAAAAGTATGCAGAGAATATCAATAAAACTATTAACACATATAATATTGAAAATAATGGATTTATAGTCAATCTTGGTGAGCATTGTTTAATATCTGTTCATGAAGTTAGAGAACAAAAACTTAATAAAATCATAGAATAATCATGATTAACCAAATATTCAATGAAATCAATATCGTCACTATGAAAAAAATGAGTGATGAATTTGTTGATGGTATCATTTGTTCTCCACCATATAATATTTCCTCTAAAAGAAAAGACGTTTATTATAATACTGGTTACTCAGATATAGATAATTTAACATCTGATGAATATTTGAAAGTTAGAATTAATGAATTTAAAGAATTTAGCCGAATTTTAAAGAAAAGAGGAGTTATTTGTTATAACTTATCTTATATACATGAAAATCCAATTTTGCCTAATCTTTTAGTCGCTAAAGTTCACGAAGAAACTGATTTGACCTTAGCTGATATTGTTTATTGGAAAAAAACACATTCTATTCCTTTTCAGACAAGTCCGAATAAATTATCAAGAATTGTCGAACCTATTTATATCTTTGTCCATAAAGAGCATCTATTTGATTTTAAAGCTAATAAAGAAGTTTCAAAAATAAATCCTAAAACAAATCAATCTTTTTACAAAAAATATGATAACTTTGTAGAAGCTAAAAATAACGATGGAGTAAAATCAACTTTAAAAGCTGTTTACTCCACAGAATTAGTTACCAAACTAATTAACATTTACTTTCCTAAAGGTTCGTTAATCTATGATCCCTTTATGGGAAGTGGAACTACAGCTTTGGGTTGTATTCAAGAAGGACTTAATTATATAGGTTCTGAATTGAAAGAAGAACATTATTTAACATCATTAAAACGTCTTAATAAAGATTATGCCGAAGTCGAATAACTTATTTGCAATCTTAGTGACAGATATAATAAGAGATGAAAAAATTAATATATTAGTCAATGTTCATTAATATAATTACACCCTCGGTTCATCCTGAAAATATTACTATAATTTCAAAATCAATTAATATCCCAAGAGATAATTATAGATGGATAGTTGTTTTTGATTTAGATGATATGCCACGAGGATTACCTGATAATTGTGAATCGTATTGTGCTAAAAATCTAAATCCAATAACTGGATCAGGTTCAAGAGGAGATTATCAACGTAATTTTGCTACTGAATTGATAAAAGATGGGTATGTTTATTATAACGACGATGATACTACAATTCATCCAGAGTTGTGGGAAAATGTTAAAGATTTAGACAACGATTTTATTTCATTTGACCAATTGTGGAATAATGGTTGGTTTAGATTAAGTGGTAAGGAAATTGGTTTAGGTAAAACGGATACACATAATTTTATGTTAACCAGAGAATTGATTGGTGAAACAAGGTGGAGATTGGATATATATGAATCAGATGGATTTTTTGTGGAAGAATGTTATAAGAGGGCAAAAAATCCTATTTATATACCGAAAACACTTTCAGTATTTAACACACTAGATAAAACAAGATATGTTTATTAAAATATTTTTTTAATTTGATATTTTTTCTTAACTTTGTAATATAAAATAAATAAATAAAATATGAAGACAATTTTCAAAGATGAAGTTTATGACCGCGTTGATGACGCCACTGGTGATTTTAAAGTTAAATCACAGGGTTGGAAATTTGTTCCAAAGTCTGAATGGAAGAAAAATGTTCGTGATGTAGAAAAAGCAGCACGTGCTGAAGCTGAAAAGGCAAAAGCTGAAGCTAAGGTAGAAGCTAAAGCAGCTAAGGCTGAAAAAACATCTAAAAAAGACTCAAAGTAATTTGAGTCTTATGGTCCTGTAGTTCAACGGATAGAACAACTGCCTCAAATAGGGGGCGTTATGGTAGAAATACCATAATAGAACTTCTCGAATTCGGTGAAGCCTTCCGTATCAATACGATGGTAATACCGAGCCAAACCCGAAAGGGGAGTGTGTAGAGACTAAGTGGGAAGCATCTTAGCGTAAAGTCGAAGATGAAGATATAGTCCAGACCACAAACAATATGGTAGTGAAAACTATAGTGGTATGTCTAAGCAGTGGATCCAAGTTCGATTCTTGGCGGGACTACTAAATCCTCTCAATCGAGAGGATTTTTTGTTCATCATGATGAATTCCTAAAATATTAGCTGCCTCCTTTAGTGAGATATAGTTAACACCATCTATTTTAATTGGCTTCCTTGCCCCATTATTTGTTTTATGGTTTAGACTATTATATGATTCTTTAATTGTTAAAAATTTATCATATTTTCTATTTAATCCAAAACTTTTTTGTTTTTTTAAATTGAATATATAAAATGTGATAAAATTTACAAATATGATGAATGAAAATTTTGTAAAAAAAAAATTGGTGTATCTCATTAGACTTACATGGTGTTATAAGTGATATGCCTGAGTTTTTTTCCTTTTTAACAAAAACATTAATTGATGCTGGATGTGAAGTACATATAGTAACCGGCGGTGCTACCGAAGATGATAAAAAACTTCTGAGAGATTATAATATAAAATACACTAACTTTTTTTCGATTGTAGATTATCATAAAGAAATGGGAACTGCGACTAGCGGCCTACATCCTAAATATGGATTTCCAATGATTAGTGATGAAGAATGGGATAAAACTAAGGCTGACTACTGTAGAGATAATAAAATTGACCTACATATTGATGATACTCTAATATATAATAACTACTTTACGACACCGTTTGCTAGATTGTGGAGTCATAATTCACATGGCAAACCTGCTCATAAAGATCCAAGACATTTAGATTAAAAAATAAATAATAATTATGAAGATTTCAGCTGGGACACTGATCGTTTTAAGAAACGAGAAGATTTTTTTATGTCACCCTACTAATGCAAAATGGAATTCAACCTATTCTCCTCCTAAAGGTGGAGTCGATGTAGGAGAAAAAGTAATTGATGCAGCAATCAGAGAAACTAAAGAAGAAACATCAGCCATCGTCACAAAAGATATGATATCAAATAGGGAGAACCCTATTGAAATCGAATATAAAGATAAAAAAGGTGTAGCTTATAAGAGAGTTTATTTATATCGTGTAGATATTAATTCTGTTAAAGAAATTGGTCTTGATTCAGAAGTAGTTCCTAAAAACAGATTACAAGCCGAAGAAATCGACTGGGCTGGCTTTTTAGATAAGAAAGAAACAGAAGAAAAAATGTTTCAAAGATTTGAAAAGATTATAGAACTTGTTTGGAAAAATTAATTATTTATGCAAGTCAATTTAAAAAATCCTATTTTTGTTTACTATCTTGATGTTGAGAATCGACCTCCTTCTTTGGCGAATGCTATTCTTGATTCAGTAAAGAAAGAAATTGAAAAATATGAAAATATCACTTTTTGGATTGTTCCAGCTGACTTTACTAAAATTGAATGTGTTTTTAATGGTTGGGGAGATAATCAATATGTAATTGATAAATTAAAAGAAATGGTTGATAAAGTCTTAAAAGAAAATCCAGATGATGTAACACTTAGTAAATTAAAACAAGAATTAAGAGAAGTTCTGATTAGTGATATTATTAGTTAATATATATCTTATGAATCTCAAAAATATTAAGACATATTATGATGTCTATGTTTTAGAATATGATGATGATTATGGGTATTGGCAAGAGTATACTGATGAACTTAGTGATCATTACTATTGGAGATATATAAATGATGAAACAAGAATTCGTCAAGAAAAAATTGATGAAATTTTAGGTCTTAAAAAGAATCCTACCTTTGGAGACATACTTCCAGAAAACCTTAAGAAATAATTGTCTTTTTCAAAAAAGTGTCGTATATTTGTATAAATTATACAATATGACAGACTTAGATTTTTTCTTGGATGACCTGATTCTCAAGGTTGAAGATGAAAAAACATATAATAGTTTTCTTCAATTAAAAAATGAACTTGAATATCTTGAAATTGAGCAAGAGTTAGTTGATTCACCTGAATATCAATTATTATTTTAACATAAGGTCGGGTGGCCTACGTGGAAGGAAAAAAGTTTCGACAAAAAAATTGAAAAATAATTATTTTATAATAGAAAAAAATTAAAATTAAAAAAATGAAAACATTAATTGACACGTTCTTTAACTATTTCTGGTTGTATTACGCTATAAGCTTTTTTTATTGTGTTTATAAACTCAATAAAAGTGATAAAAATAGAAGCGTAGATGGGATTATTGGCACAACACCCGGTTTTAATCTTATGATTAGTGCTATGCTCGGATATGTTTTGATGCCTGTTGACCTTTTGGTTAGTCTCGTCTTTAGCATTAAGAGAGGTTTTAAAGTTAGAAAGATGAACAAATTAAATAGTTAATTATGAATTTACAAGAACAAATATCACAAGAAATTAAAAAAGCAATGATTCAAAAGAATCATGACAGACTTCGTGCACTGAGAGGAATTAAATCACAAATTGAGCTTTTAAACGCTTCAGGTAAAGAAGTCACACAAGACATGATTCTTGTGACTTTACAGAAGATGGTAAAACAAAGAAAAGAAAGTGCTGATATCTACAAATCAAATGGTAGAGAAGATCTTTATCAAGTTGAAGTGTCAGAAATATCTGTTATTGATGAATTCCTACCTAAACAAATGAGTAGAGAAGAAATCGAAATAGAAGTTAAAAATATTATTTCTAATTTAGGCGCCACATCTATCAAAGAAATGGGTAGAGTTATGGGTGCGGCTTCAAAAGCTCTATCTGGTAGAGCTGATAATAAAATTGTTTCTGAAATTGTTAAATCTTCATTACAATAATGAAATATTTTGATAGACATACTTTAAAAAATACATCTAAATGGCAAAATAGGGTCGAGGTCCACCCTATTGATGCCTATTGGAAAAGGAGGGATAAACAATTCAAAAAAAATCTTCAATTATTTTCTTATGAACTACTTATCGGCTAAAGACCGATAAGTTTCGGGAGACAAGCTCCTTCTTTTTAGATGCTTCATTGCTTTTGCCTTCAGTTAGTGTGCCAATTTTAATTAGTTAGCTAATCAGGTCTTATTTTTGCTCCACACCTGTAATCGACAGTCCCTGCCGATGCTAGAATTTTTTAATTTCCTAACATATTATATATTTAATATAGACTCTTTCCTTTAAGTGAATTTAGTGAATAATTACCAAAATCACAGAAGCTAAAGACTTCTGTGTTTTCTTTGGTTTTCAATATAAAAGACTGGTTTGATGGAGAAATAAATAAATTAAAATCTATATATCAACCGGATATGAATAAACACAGGGATTTAGTGATTACTGAAATCCTGAAATAATTTTTTTATTTCATATGTTGACAAATTTTTTGAAATTTAGTTAAAATTAAGTATCTTTGTACAAATAAGATTAAATGAGATATAATGAATTTACATATATTTATCCGTGTCGTCCAGCTAACGCTATAAAACCAGAAACTTTAGATTTATGGGATAATTCAACTATGGCCGCTCAATTAAAAATTAATGGAAGTAATACATTAGTATTCACAAATGGAGAATCAATTCGAGTAATGGGTCGTCACAATCAAATGTTGACAAACTTTCAGATATCAAAAGACGAAATCATAGAGAATCTTTACAAACCTCTAAATCTTAATGGAAATTGGATAGTTTTAAATGGAGAAACTTTAAATAAAAGTAAACTTGATGAAAGTGGTCAAACATTCAACCAAAAATTAATATTATTTGATATACTAGTTTTTGATTCTAATTATTTAGTAGGTAGAACCTTCAAAGAAAGAATAGATATCTTAGATGATATCTATGGAAAAAAAGAATCTGATAAAGAATATTTACATGGAATATCAAATAATATTTATCGAGTAAAATCATATGATTCTGGATTCAAAGAGTTATTTGATAATTATACAAAAATTAATCTTATCGAAGGACTTGTACTAAAAAGAAAAAATTCAAAACTTGAAGTTGCAACTGGAGAAAAAAATAATTGGAGATCACAGCTAAAATGTCGTAAACCTGAAAAAAATTACCGATATTAAAATTAGATACCGATACCAAATTAGAAGAAAGGAATAAAAAAATTAATCAATTAATTAATTAAGTAAAATCACCAACCGGTGATTTTTTTTTTAATATATAAATACATAAAAATATAAATTAATATGGAATTATTTAGTAAATTAAAAAAAGAAGAAACTAAAAAAGATAATGAAAAAGTTCTTTATCAAGATGAACACTTATCTTTAATTGATTATGAGGATTGGGTTGTATTAAAAGAAAAAGATGGAGTAATTTGTATTCCATATTTAATTGAAACAAATCAAATTATTGTTAGACAAGAATATATTCCTTCTTATAAATATGCAGATGGTCAAGAGTATCATTTAGCATTAGTTGGTGGTGGTATAGAACAAGGGGAATCTCCTGAAATGGCTCTTTTGAGAGAATTACAAGAAGAAGCTGGTTTAGTTTTAAGAGATAATTTCAAAATTGAATTTATGAAACCTCTTTTTGTAAGCAAGCATGCTTCGAGTAAATGGTATCCTTGCATTTTAACCTTAACTGAAAATGATTATCACGAAATAATGGTTAAAGGTGATGGTAGTAAATTTGAAAGTATGGCACAAGTTGCTAAAGTCGATGTAAAATACTTAAAATCACTTAACGCATCTGATGTTATTACAGAATATATGTTGGAAATGTTTAAGAGATATGTTAATTTATAAAAAAAAGAGAGTCATTTGACTCTCTTTTCTTTTTAAATCCTTGATAATAATTCTGCTTTCTTTTTATCGAATTCTTCATTTGTTAGAATTCCAGAATCATGTAAATCCTTCCTTTGTTGCCTCTCTAAATTCAAGTTATATTGACGCTATTTCGGATATATACCCAAACCCTCACGGCACAATCACGATAGAATGGGAAAATGAAAAATCTGAAATGCTGTCCTTAGAAATTGGAGAGACAAATTATTCATATTTCATTAAATATAATAATAAAGACCCGAAATTTGTTAATGGACAAGATATTATGCCAAGTATCCAAGCGATTGCCCTTGAACTGGATGAGTTGCTTGTTGAGAATTCGCCCCTATTTTTTTTCTAAAAATAAACAGGCAAAATTAGACTTGGAAAACTGGGAAATCCTTTGTAGGTTTACATATCCTTTTTGATATTTTCTTGGTTTTCTCAATAAATTGTCGTATATTTGTATAAATAAATACTATTATGGGTTTCGTAGATGTAAAAGTCACTATTTGGGAAAGACATTATTTTGATGATGATTTGATAAAAGAACATAAAATCAATGAAGATTTCATTAATGATGTTATATCAGAAAGTTACGACCACGAATATCTAGCAGAAAGTTGTGAAGAAATGACTCCTGAGAAAAATGATTACCAAACTACAAAAGAAGTCTATGATAGTAAAGGAAATTTGATTTGGACAAATGAGCCAATTCAAATTCAAAGAGATAACAAAATTGACAATTTAATTAAGTAAAATGAATATTAAAGATACATTTATATTATTAACCAGTCAAACCTATCCATATGGGTATGAAGAACAACTGCTTCATTTCTTACCTAAAGGATACAAAATGGATATTGACGGTAATTACTACTATGAAGTAGGAACTGGAAGCAAAAATATTTTTGCTTGTCACTTAGATACTGCTTGTAAATTACACACTGATGTAACTCACAAATTTGATGGCAAATACATTAGAACTAATGGTAAAACAGTTCTTGGAGCAGATGATAAAGCAGGTATGACTATTTTGTTATACATGATTGAAAAGAATGTACCAGGATTGTATTACTTCTTTGTTGGTGAAGAATGTGGTTGTATTGGTTCAACAGCAGCAGCTAAAAGAACAGAATTCTTTTCTAATTACAATAAAATAGTTTCTTTTGATAGACGAGGTACAACTTCAATTATTACACATCAATCAAGTCGTAGAAGTTGTTCAGACGAATTTGCTAATTCTTTATCTAAAGAATATGCTAAATACGGTATGAATTTAGAGAAAGATGATACTGGTGTTTATACTGATTCTGCTGAGTTTACTGAAATTATTCCTGAATGTACTAACATATCAGTCGGATATTACAAAGAACATACACATGACGAATATCAAGATATTGAATTCCTTGAAAATATAGCTAAAGCTTCAGCAGTAGTTGATTGGGACTCATTAGAAATTAAACGAGATCCTAACGAAAGAGAATATAAACAATGGAATTATTATCGTGGTGGTACTACATCTACACGGTCTACATCATCTTGGAGAGACGATGAATATGAATACTGTCCGAAAAGATCACGTAGAGGTAGAAATAAAGGAAATAAAGGATATAGTTCTGGTGAAGTAATCAATACACATTATAACTCTGGATCATGGAACAACTTTCGTGCAAATCCGATTGATGAAGATTTTGTAGCAGATAAATATAAAAGTGGTAAAAAAAGTAAAGTTTACTACAATGAAATAGACAATGAATTGTTAGATAATAATTTCAAAGATAATGTTATCATTCTTGATAATAGTCATATAACAGATTATTACAAAGGGGTTAGACCTTTGTTCTTAGATGATAATTTGTCTTTTGAAGAATTTAGAATAATTAAGGAACAGTGCTTGAATATGAATGATGAATCTGATAGAGACTTTGCTAAGTTCATGGAATCAAACCTTGGCTCTGTCAATAATATCTGATTTAGATATTAATTCGTCAGGAGCATTTTGTATCTTTGAATTAGGGGTGTTATGTGATACCAAAAACTTATTACCCCTTCTTTCAATAATCTTTACTGGTGTAATCATATGATTGTACCAATACTCTATGAGAACTATATCATTTGGATTATAAAAACTTTTAAACTCGGTAATATAAATCATAATTGTATATATTAATTTATGAGAAATACATTTAGAATAAATGAGAACTTAGTGGTTGATTCACAATTTAGAGACTTTTTATCGGCTAACTCTAGTCGTGTAGTCATGATGATTTTGAGTTTCATAACATTAGAAGATATTAACTACATCGGCATCACCGATAAAATAGATACCGTTAGCTATCTTCCTGGTAATAAAGTCAAGTTTGTAGAAAAAAATGATATCGATCCATTTTCTGATGGTATTGGTAGACAATCTATCAAAGTTGGTCGATTAATTTTTAAACTTTTTCCAAAAAATTTAATTGACGAGTATATTCATCCTTCACATATTGAAGAATTTGTTAACCTTTTTAAATCATTTTTCGATCAATCTAATCGTAGATTGGTTGTTGTTTCCGGTGAAGACATTAGGAAGTATTATTTAGATAAAAATTATGCTTATCCTGATTGTGGAACATTATGGAAATCATGTATGAGATATCATGATAGGCAAAGATTTTTAGATTTATACGTAGTTAGTCCAGATAAAATAAAAATGCTTGTTTTATTAGTAAAGGACGAACTTGGTGTCGAAAAGGTTAAGGGCAGAGCTTTGCTTTGGGAAGAAGTCGAAGATATGAGTGGTAATAAGTTAAAATTCATGGATAGAATCTATACTATTTTTGATTCAGATATCTTTATATTCAAAGGATGGGCTAGAGAAAATGGTTATATTTCTAAAATGTATCAAAATGCTAAATCACATGATTTAGTTGATATCAATGGTGAGGAAACCTTAATGAATTTAAGTGTAACATTGGAAAATCATAAATTAAATTACTATCCATATTTAGATACTTTCCCCTTTTATAACTATAAATTGGGTAGATTTAGTAATAATGAGAATAAATATGACTTTATATTAACTCAATCAAATGGAGGTCTTCGTCCACCAGATCCAGAACCAGAGGAGGAATCAGATTATGACCTCAATCAAGATGATTAGTAAAAAAAGAGAGGCAATGCCTCTCTTTTTTATTTATCTTTATATCTCTTCATTATCTCAATTAAAAACGGGTCTCTTACTATATCATCCTCGGTGAATTCTACAAATCCGATTCGATCTATTCCCTTTAATCTACCTATCGCATCTTCAAGTCCACACTTTTCACCTTTGTTTAATTTTAAATCAATTTGATCGGAATCTCCAAGAATTATCATTTTACTTTCTTCACCCATTCTTGAAATGAATGTTTTCATTTCAGTTATATTAGTATTTTGAGTCTCATCGAAAATACAGAATGTGCCTATTGGTTTACCATCAGATGTATATCTACCAAAGGTTGATCCCCTTAAATAGTTAAGAACTGTTTCTTTAATTACCCCATTTTGTTTTAAATAATTTGTTGCTTCGTTTCCTATGATTTTAATTAGGTTGTCATAGAAATGTGTAAAATACGGTAAAGTTTTACTATCTAAATCACCGGGTAATGATCCCAATCCGTTTTTTGAAGTAGTTATTTCAACAATTGGTTTTGTTAAAACAATTTGTGATATATTTATATCTTTATTTTTTAGACATTCTAATCCAGCCATTAAAGCAATTAGTGTTTTACCAGAACCGGCTACTCCATTGACAAACGTAATTCTATTATTCATAATTGTATCATACATCTCCTTTTGTTTTTTATTTTTAAACTTACAGTTTATTTTAAATTGAAAAGTAGATACCTGTTCACGTATAAAATGATTCATACTATCTATTTCTTCTAGTTCTTCTTTAATACTTCTTTTGGATTTTTTTCTCTGGGGCATATTTAATTATTTTTTATTTATATATTACTTTTTTTTGTTTTGCATTGCTTGACTTTTGGTTTTATATTTTAAAGAAAACAAACAAGTCTTTAGCTTGTGTGATGAATTTGACAAAAAGTAATTCTAACCTTGAGTTACAAAAAAAATTAAAAAATTGTAAAAAGATTACTTATCAAAATTTAAACAAAACAAAAAATTGAAATACTCGAATAGAAAAATAGAGATTTAATATATAAATTAAAATAGATAATTAGATTGGAAAAGATAGAAGATTTAATATATGATTTAATTTTCTCTGAGACCACAGATTATAAAATCGATATATGTAATTACATAGAGGATATTTATAAGTATGATAGGTTTATAGATGATACTAAAGCAATATTAAGAAAATCAAAGGTTAATATTGTTAAAGAAAAAATAGCAGTTGATTCAAATTCAGTTATTTGGGAAATAAAAGTAAAAAAATAAAATATGTGGATTAAAAACACGGATGATGGCAAATGGTACAATGAATCTGTAGATGTTTTACCAAAAAGTATATTCAACAGTCTTGAACAAGCAATTGGTTCAGTAACGCTTTATTCAAAAGCTCTTAGTGGTTCTACATATGTTGCAATTAATAGTTTAACTGATATTTTCGATGTTATAGATGGTAGAAAATTATATAATTGGTATATTGGAATAAATGGATCACAGTATTCTGTTGGACTTACTCCATCTAATTCAAAATCTATAGACAATAACACATCTGATGAATATTATAATAAATTTGTTTATGAATATGGATTAACACTTAAAAACAAGTTTACTCCTGTTAAGTTAATTAATGATAGCGATAAAAATTATTTAGAAGTAGATGTTGCTACAACTGGTGAGATTAATAATTTAGGATCATATTCACCTGGATTAGTTATTGATGCGGTTATTTTAAAACCAGGTCATAGAGTTTTGGTCAAGGATCAAATTTCTTATGTTACATTATCATCTCATATTGATCCAAATACTTATTTCAAAGGCGACTATACAGTTGAACAAAATGAGGTTACCTCAATTAAGTATTCTTATTATAATGAACAAAATGGTATTTATAGTTACACTGATAATACTCTTACAAGAACAAATGACTTAGGTACCTATGATGAGGCTTATAGATATAGTGTTATCGTGAAGTTAGGGGATACTAATAAGTTAAATCAATATCATCTTAAAAGATTAAGAAATGGTTATTTTCCACTTTACAAGGAGCATGATCCAGTTAAATTTGAAGTAAAGAAAAATTGGATTCTAAAAAATAGAGTTGATTACCATAATATTTATGAAATATCTTATTATGATATTCGTGAATTTCCAACACAATCTTATGTTGAAACATATACACAATCATCATATATTTATAGTATTCCTTCACGAGTAATATCAATAGGCGACTTTGGAATGATTGTAGTTTATCAAGGTGGTAATTCTAATATAATTGAAAATAAATATAAAGAAACACTTAGATCAATTTCAGAAAATACAAAGTATTATTGGATTTGTGGTTACAATGGTACACTTTTAAGGGTTTCAAAATTAGACTTTACTATTACACAAGTTATTGATGAATTCAATGATTTAATGTCTATTGATTTTGTTGATGATCTAAGAGGGTTAGTAGTTGGTAAATATAATACAATTTATTTTACACAAGATGGTGGAGAAACTTGGGGGAGTATTTCTTCTCCAGATTTCGATCAATATTCTTATAACAAAGTTGTCTATAAATCATTTGATAAAGCATTTATTGGAGGAAATTCAGGTGTTTTTATTGAGATGACATTTGCAGCAAATACATGGACAATGTATAAAAGATCTATTATTAAGTATTTAGATGTTAACGAACCAACGGAAGAATATTTATTAGTTGATGATATTAGAGATATGTCTTTATTTACATTCACATCTTCTAATCCCTGGAGTTTATCATATTCTGTGGCTACTAGCTCGACTATATCATCTACTAAAGAGTCCTTATTCATGGTCACAAATAGTGGTAATATCTTGCTATATGATGTTAATAACTTTTTACAAGATTATGAGTTCTTATACTTATCATTGTCACAATCAACTACTACGGATATACAAAGTATTAGTGTAGTATCTGGTAGTAGCTCTATTTATATTGCATCTGATAAAGTTTATTCTTTTGATATTAATAATTTCAAAAATTTTAATTCAACAACCAATAATTTGTCTTCTACATACTCGGCTACTTTAGAATATGATTACTTTGCAAATAAATTGTTTGACTACAATGGTAAAAATTTATATCTATGTGGTAACTATTCTACTTTAAATTATTCTGGATATACATCATCATTAAATGATTTGGATTCAGAATTTAATTATAGATATAATTCCAAATTGCTATTCCTAGATTATGAAATAGGGAGTAAATTAAACTTTATTGATATAACTGATCAACACTATAGATTGCCTAATTCATTAACATTTAGTTCATTTGATATTAGTGGTTTATTATCAGTTACAAATTTATCTGGTGAAAATAACTGGCTAAATTATTATAAAGATAAAGAAAAGACCTTCCAATATTACACTTCAATTGATAGAACTAATGAGGTCTTATTCTCAACTACTTTTAGCTATTTCTCTGCATCATACTTCCCATTTACATCTAAAGATATTAATATTGCATATGATGCTATTGTTGGGTTAGCGCCTAGTATAAATGAACCAAGACAATCTAGATATATGGCTTGGACCGATCCTATTGTTGGAAGCACTTATTCAGAAAGTATTTTTATCTATAAATATATGCTCATACTTAGAAAAGATATGAATTATATTTGTGATATTGGCGATGTGTTCTATCTAAGTTGTGATATAGTTTCTACTACATTTATTTTAAATAGGAAGATATCATTTGGTTATCATAATATGTATCTATATTTTTATACAGATTTAAATCAAAGTATTATCAATGATTTAAAGAGCTTTAAAGGTACTATATCTATTACCAATTTGAATAAATTTTCAACTTCACAAGCTCCAACAAGTTTATTGACAGGTAATACCGCATCGAATGATATTATTGATTTGACTTCGATATTAAATTATTATGATTATGACCCACATAATTATTTTGCTTACGCTCCTACTGGAAGTAGCAATTTATTATTGAGCTTTAACTTACATCCAGTTAGCTATGGATATAAATTGACATATGATACAAGTAATGATGTTTATACTTTGTCAGCTAAATATAATAATAAGACTGCTTATTATAATATGCAAAGCTATATTCAAACCAACACTTTTGGTGGTACGATGAGTTATGATAAACCATTCTTAAAATTTGGATATAAACCAACTTATAATTTACTTGATTATTTAAGTGGAGTTGACTCAACTAAATTTACACCAAGTAAAGTTTTTACTTCGATGCCTCAATACCAAGGATTACCAGGAAATGATGTGAATAATTTTGCGCCTAATAACATTTACATAGATACCAATTATGATACAAATAAATTAATATTTGGTTCAGATCTAGAATTTGAGTGGAATTCTATTTGGTTAAATACATTTGTAGATGTTACTTTATATTCTGGAATGACTTCATTTTTAACTCAAGATTTATTAGTAATGAAGAAATACTTTGATCTACCTTCAAATGGATATGTAATAGAATTTCATAAAAAATTAAATTATAATTATAATTCACCTATAAGCTCAATAGATATTATTAGTAGAAATACGTTACATCAAATAAGTGATGATTTGCAGGTATTGAATAATATGCAAAGATCACAAACAGATAAATCAGTAGAAGTAAATTATAGCTTTACTAATTTAGAAAATCAATTAAACTTTAAATTTCCTACTGATTCATATTGTAAGATTTTAATGTCTGATTTTGATGTTAGAAATAGCTTATCTGGTGTCATATATATTGATGATAAAAATGAATTAGCACTAAATATTATTAAACTATCACAAGAAATAAATATTCCTATAGCACAAACTGGTAGATATACTATTGGGTCTGTAGATCATTTACTTATAACATGTACAGAAAGTCATGGATTAGTAGTCGGAGATGGTGTTGTATTAACATTTAATGGTGGTGACTATTCATCAAGACATTATAATCAAAGCTTTTTTGGATATCAAATTGTGCAAGGTGTTATAGGAACACAATCATTTTATACAGATAAACAATGGCAATATTTTAATGTAGATATTCCTTATTCCGATCCAGGAAATATACATTATATCAAAGTGGATCCATTCTTGAATTATCAACCTGTTGATATTATTGAAGTAGGAGTTGATAAAAATCCTAAGGAGTCTGTTGAATTAACACCTGATAATTTAGTTTTAACCGGAACTAGTTATAGTTTAGTCAATGTTGATTTCAATAATTATCGATATACTTTAACTGATGGACTTTCAGTTTCTAGTTTGTATCAAAATTATCCTTGGGTTTTAGAAGCTGATATAACCAAGGCAATCATTGGTCAAGATCAAAATGGATTAGTTTGGTATTCTGGTAATTGGAGTGCGGGTAGATGGTTTGGTGGCACCTGGATGTCAGGTAAGTGGTTATCTGGTGATTGGTATGATGGAACTTGGAACTCATTTAATGTAAAATACAAATTAATAAATGTTGAGGTAGATAAAAACTATCCTAATCCAAACAATTCTAAATGGTATAATGGTAGATGGTTTGATGGTAATTGGAATAATGGAATATGGTATGATGGAAGAAGATATGCTGGTACTTGGAGCGGAGGAACTTGGTATAATGGTATATGGAATGGTGGTAATTGGAGTAATGGAAGTTGGAAAGGTGGTGTTTGGGTTTTAGGTAATTGGAATGGAGGAATTTTCAATTGTGATAATAAGCCTTCTTATTGGATAGATGGAAATTGGTATAATGGAGACTTTGAAAATGGAATGTGGTATAATGGTCAATTTATTCAGCAGAATGGTGGACTATCTAGATTTGGAACTAAAGCATTTAATACCAGAACTGCTATTTGGCAAGGTGGTAAATTTAAAAATGGTGAATTCCATTCATATTTAAATCAAGATAGAGATGGTAACACCATAGCTTCTGAGTTTAATAAATATTCGATTTGGAACACAGGTATATTCAGTGGTGGAAAATGGTATGGTGGAGTAGCCTATGCTATTGATTTTAATAGTGGTAATTGGTACGGTGGTATAGTTGAAGAGATACAAATAATAGGTTTAAACATAGTACCTGGTCAATTAACACAATTTATATTAAATGGTGCTTTTGAGTTCAATGTTAATGATAAGATATGGGTTGTTAATGATAATAATCCAACTCCTTATGCTGCAATAGGAACAAATTTAAACCCTGGTAACTATACAATACTTTTATCTGAAATTGTCCCTGATCCAGTTGTTGGTGAATCAACAATCATTACTATTAACTTAGACCTATCAAATATTATGGGTAGTATAAATGTAAATGATATTGATACTGGTTTGCGACTAACTGCTATATTTAAAGACTCAGTTTGGAAGAGTGGTATATTCACAAATGGTATTTTTGATGGTGGATATTTCGAAGGTGGTATTTGGTACGGTGGATTATTTGCACTTGGTTCTAACTGGGGATATTAACATTTCAATATATAAGCCATGAGATTAGATGATAAAATAGAGATATATTTTTTTATTTATTGTCGAGAAATATTCAGACTTTTTGAATAAAATAAATAATTCCATTTAAAAATTAATATATAAGACATGAAACATTTATCAAAATTTGTGCAATATCTCAAAGAGGCTAATGAAGAAGATGAAACTGAAGAAGTTAAATCACCAGATGCAGATGAGTATAAAGATCTGCAAGAAGAAATAACAGAATTAATCAAAAAGTCATTAAAATCTGAAGATGAAAAAGTTTTTGATGATTTTATAGAATCTTCAACGAAAGATCCAGATGAAGTACAAATAGAAGGTTTGATTAATGATTCTGATATTTATGATTTCTATTTAAAATGGAGAAATGAAATTGATGATGTTTTGTCTGATATTAACTACTATGATAACATACCTTCAGAGAATAAAGTTTTCTCTTTATATGACTATATAATACAAGGTACAAGAAAAGCAATTTCAGAAGTTATCTTAATGCTTAAAAAATAATTTAAGCTCTTCTAATAAGTTCATTTTTAAGTGAAAGTGATTAATAACCAAAAAAGACATTATAGCCACCATTATTACAGACTTTGAAAATTTTATGAAAAGTCTAACTCTTCTGTAGCTATTAAAAAATTTAGAAATGTGATTTAATATTATATTGAATCCGAAAATAGATAAAAATATAACCCAATTTTTAGATAATAAACCAAAAAACATCCAAATAACAGTCATTACAACTGTAAAAGACCAAGTTAGTAATACTTGTAAATCTGATTGACTTCTAAAATCTGTTCGAGCTGGTGTTCTTCCGGCAACTTTTTTAAATACCGAAAGCCATTCATTAATTTCAAAAATTTTTCTATATCTAATTAGTGATGCTATATTTAAACCAACTACTATAAGCCCAATACCATAAAATATATCACCCATTTCACCTTTTTTATTTTATACTTATATATATTAACAAAAGAATGTAATGTTTATATTTTGATGATAATCTATTGATTTAAAATTTTAATAAATTCTACTTCTGTTAAATGACGTTTCATAACATTTAACTTCCTTTTTGTTATACATAAATTTTCCATAGAGGCAATTGACTCTTCCGGAATATTATTGATATATCCATAAAAACACGATTTTTTATGATCAATAGTGGGTCTGAGAATATTATTTTTGTCTAGGTTTATATGACATTTTATATACTCACCATCATAGTAATCATAACCATCCCAACTCTCAAATAATTTCTTTCTTATTACATCAGTTAAGTATCTTATTTTTCTTCTATAGATTTTAAATTTATTAATCTTATAAAGATCACCATTAAAATAAGAATCTTTTTCTAAATTTTGATAAATAATTTTTTCTTTTATTGACTTTTGTATATTTTTATTTCCAAATGGTGATACATGTCCAAATTTTTCTAAATTTATATTTTGAATTTTTTGTTTAATTATTGGTATACTAAATGAGTATGTCGATCCATATTTTTCAAACATTGCCTTTTCTCTTTTCTCTTTATTATCAGTCCATAAAAATGGACAATCATATTCATTTTTTTCTTTAAGTTCTTTAATTCTTTCTTTATTCATTTTAGATGAATTTTTTTTATATTCGTCAGTTTTTGAGAAATGATCAACCCCATATAATTCTAATATTTTTTGTGTTGACTTTTGCTTAAATTCATTAGATGACATCCAAATTTTATTTTTTATTTTAACATCTTCTCTTTTAAAACTATTTTCAACGCCATATTTTTCAAAATTTGTAATTTTTCTTTTGTTATCTGAACATTTCTTACAAGAATAAAACCCTTGGCGACTTTTATTTAAATTATATTTAGAAAAGATAATTTCTAACTCTTCTTTACACAATTCACATATAGCAATGACCTTATTATGTGACATTAGTGGCATTGTATTGATATCAATTGATATAATATCATCAATATTACATTGATATCCTTTATCTTTATAGTATTTTATATTTCTATTTGTTATTAGTACTTTACTTTCATTATTTTTTATCATAAGGTATTTGATTTTTTTATATATACTTAAAATATATATTAAAAATGGCTTGCCCCTTATACAAATCATTAAAGCCCAACGGAACTTCCTTTTACGCATTTCCGGGTGCTGCAGAAGATATTAGTGCTCAATTCCAAAACCAGAATTATAAAATGTATTTTGATAAATACATTTTATTAAATCTTCCAAAACAAAACTTAGATAGTGGTACGAATAGTAATCCAGTTGTTTTTGATTTTGCTAACTCTTTTTATAGAATGAATAATGTTGGTCAACAAGCAACAACATTCAATGATGAAATTATTGAATCTTTAAGAAACTATGTTGCTAATGAGGAAGTTACTATTAGAGGATCAAGATTGAATAATACAGAATACTATTATGATTCTACATCATTACAAACAACAACTGAAAAAATATTTTGGAAATGGGCTAAAGAATTGAATTTGATTGACTTTGAGCCTGCTGTTGATGGTACTCAGTATTTTGGTAACTTAAATGAATTTCAGAGAGGTAATTTAAATGATGACACATATTTTCCAGAAATTTTATGGCAAGAAAGAACTACTAACCCTTATAATACAATTAACTTTTATCAAAGTAATGTATCTGGAGCTACATATTCATATTTGACAAATTTAGAAGTTGAATTTTCGAGCTTGACAAATTTTAGAGTAGGAGACACTATTATTTTTGATGGTATATCAAATTTAAATATGGCATATTTAAATGGTGTAAAAGGTCAAATAGTTTATATTATACCGCCAGATTCCATGAATAACCAAAGAGCAGTATTAAACCTAACATACATAGGATCTATATGGTCTGAAACAACTGGTACTGCTAAATTAGTTTACAATAAATTAGTTCAATATATTGGTGAAATACAAGGTGTTAATAATGTTCAACAGTCAAATAGATCTTATACACAAGTTTATGCTTATGTTGCTGATAATACAGGTCAAACTCCTGATATATTATTTAGAACCTTAGCTGATGTCAACTATAAACCGGGAATGTATTATCCTATACTACCATCACAGTATCAACCTGAGATAGTAGGTGCTGAATTATTCAACTCTCCAATAGTTAATACTCCACAAGATTATCCTGGTAACTATTATGCTCAATTTGATAATAATGATTATACTTATCAAACTGCTAATGGTGATACTTTAAGAAGAAGTGGTGATTATTATGGTGTAAATGGTGATATAACAAATCCATCAATAAACGGTAGCACGATAGATGGTATTGGTATAGATTTTTCAACTAACCACTATGTTAAAATGAACATTATTGGACAAGAGTTAACAACATTTGAAGAATTTAACGCTCTTGTTATAAATAATACTCCACCTAAAGATTTTGAATTTAATGCTATTTTATGGTATTATAGTGTTGAGGATGTGAATGGTAATTCTGCTACAAATTTATATGGTATATCTTTCTTAGATAATCCAAATAACAATCCGATTGAATCTGAAGTTGGTCTAAAATTCCCAACTTATAAGAAATTAGCAGCTAATGATAATCAAGATGGTACATCTTATGCATTCAGTTTAAATTTAAACTTTAATATCATCTACGAAAATACACAAGATAGCTACAATCAAAGTGCAGCTAGTTCTGTTTATAGTTTTAGTTTATTTAATAAAGCAATGTCTGAATTAACTGTGTTAAATGACTCATTTAATAAGATAATTGGTCAACAAGCTAATATGCAATTACAAATTAATGATTTAACAGGGTTAGTTTATACACAAACTGATTTTGATAAAATCAATGCTAAAATTGCTAATTTAGAAGAATTATTGAAACTATATCAATATACACAATTAGTAAGTTCTGATACTATACAAGTTGTTCAAGACACAACTACTAATCCTCCTTATGTTAAATTAAATAATATTGATTTGCAATATGGTCAGATAGAAAATGTTCTTACAACAGACTTGTATAATAGCCAAGGAATAATTCCTATGGATATCGCAGTTCCAATGAATAAAAATTTCTTAACAAGAGTTTTAAATAATGATGTTACCATTTTAAATTTACCAAATAATGATAAATTGACTATGTATTTAGATAGAGATTTAGATTATATGCAAAGTTATGATATATCTATAGACTCTGATTTATTTGCTACTCAAAATAAACAATTAGAAGTTTATGTTAATTACTCAAATGGTAAATCAAATTCTTTACCAGTATTAACTCAAATATTACCTGTTATAGATTTTCCAATTTATCATAACTCATATACACAAACCAATAATACATCTTATAATTGGTCTAGATTTGATTATGATGTTGATTTAACGAAAAATATATCTTTAAGTTTAAATTATACATTATCTCTTCCATTAACAGGTGTTACTCAACAGATATTCAATAACTCTATTAAAAAAGGAGATACATATTTAATTAAAGATTTTATAATAGGCACAAGTAGCACTATTGATTTCTCTGGTCAATATACTGTAAGTAGTGTTGAGACTACAAGTTTATATGTTAATTTTGATATGAGCTCAAATAGTAAGGTTAGAACCTTTGCTAATACAAATATTACAAATGGAGTATCAGTTAATTTAAATCCATTCTTAGTAAGTAAACCGTATGTTGATTTAAATAAAGGAGTTAATTATCGAATTACAAGAATTAATGCTGGTGCTACATCATCTATTTCTGAGAGATATTTGATACAAAGATATTAAAATTAGATTTTAATATATACAGTATGATTAAGAAATATACCGAATTTATCTACGAATCTAAATTTGATGATATAGAATCTGAGTATCATTCAATAGGAGAATATATTGAAAAGGTATCTAAAGATAATGATTATTTATTAAGCATTGTTGCTCATTATTTAGATGGAATTGATACAGATATTAGAATATCAAATGCTGTTAATTTACTTGATGATTTTGATAAAAGACAATTATTCTACCGTATCTACAATTATTTAAATAAAGGTGAAAATGAAAAAGATGTGAGTATCACAGCTGATGTAGTTTATGAAAATTTAGAACAAGATACAAACGCTGGTAAACATACATTTGTTTCATTTTTAAAATGTATCACAGCATTAGGTGAAAAATCTATTACAAAATCAGATAATCCTAAAGATGGATTTCTATTATATTATTCTACAAAAGAACTTAATGTTATAACTGTTAAGTCAATTTTTAATCGTTTTAAATCACTGAGTTTATTTTTAAATCGCCTTGATTATACTTTTAATACGTGTAGTTTATACTTTGGTATAAAATATGATTCTGTATTTGAATATGGATTTTATACTGATAAAACTGCCTTGATTGGTGAATTTAAGTTAAATAAGAGTAATTTGAATTGGTTGATTATGTTACAATCACCTTCTGCAATGGCTTTGAAAAAAGATATAGTTAATTTAGATATTAAAAAGTTAACCATTTTTGGTAAAATTGCCTTAGAAATGAAAAATTACAAATTAGACTCACAATCTAAAGTTGGACCAAGTATTAAAGATGATGTCATCACATATGGTTTTTATGGTGTTGGAAAGTGGGATAATGGCAAATTAGATGATGGTGAATATCAAAATTTAAGAACCAATTTTAAAAATTGGTTAATGAAGTTTAGGTGGTGTGAACAAGTTTTAGTTAGTATTACACACAATCAATTTTGGGTATATTTCAATATAAAGGTTAAGTAAATATAAAACCCCTCAAATTTGAGGGGTTATTTATTATTTAGAAATTTCTTTTTTAAGTCTGGCTTGTAATAATTCAGTTACAGCTTTTCTTTGTTTATCATCTACTTTGTCAGAAGTTCCGGTCCAATGAATCCAATCTTTCAAGTTTTTCTCTCCTAAGTTTTCACCAGACTTTTCTAATTCGTCAAGTAAGAATTTCAGAATATCAGTTCTTCCCCATTCAGCAGCCCATTTGAACACCATGAATCTTCTAATATTTATCTTAGCACCATTATCGATTAATAATTTCATAATATCTAATCTACCATTTTTAGCCGCAGTTCTTAATGGTAAACCATTATCAAAGTTAATATCCATACCTGCATCAATTAAGTATTTAATTGCATCATAATCATTAGATACTGATTCAAAAACAGAACTAGTTAAAGTAGCACCATAAGATACTAACAATTTAATCATATCTAAATTCTGAGCATTCTTTATAGCACCTCCGATATTTGGTGAAGCACCTACTTCTAATAAATATTTAGTTTTATCTAAATCATTCTCAGAAACAGAATTAATTAACGGTTTACCTTGTTGAGCATTTGGATCAGCTCCTTCTTCAATATATTTTTTAGCATTTTCTAATGATAAATTTGGTTTAACAATTTCCTTATTAGCTATTACTCTTTTCTTTTTAATTTCTATTTCTTCTTTTGTCATTGGTGCTAATACTTCAAATGGTATACCAATTTTTTTCATATAATCTTTTATACCAGTACTAAAGTTGGCATCTGATTTTAAGTGACAAGCTCTGATTTTATATCCAGGCTCAATTGTAATACCAATTACGGATTTATCATCACCTGGGGTCAAATTGAAATTATAAATATAATATTGCTTATTAAAATTACTGTCAGCTCCTACATAGTTATCCCATTGATAAGATGATGAAGCAATACAGTGTGAAGTATTTGAGTTTAATTCCTTATTAGCTTGATATGATTTAACTTCTAATATTAATATTCCATTTTCATCATAGACAATTTCAGACCCATTTAATTCACCATATTTCTTATTCACATTTTGAATTGTTTGATAGAATTTAGAAACACTTGCATTATTAGCTGATTTAATATATCCTAAAGCTCCTTGTATAACCTCATTTAAATTTCTATATCTTCTGATTTTATCAAAGAAATAATCTTGTAATTCTTTATTCTTTTTATGGTCTATTGAACCGTCTGGTTCTTTACCAAACTCATCAAATGCTTTAGCTATATCAGATATTTTATCTTTTATAGTTTGTGGAGCAGCTTGATAAGCTCTTTTGATTGATGGTACTACTGTACCTTTATCAGAAGCATTTGGATTAGTTACTGTGAAATCACCAGGTAATCTATCAACAAACTTTTTAACGATTCTGCTTAATTCAAGTTTAGTAATGTCATCTCCTAATCTCTCAAATCCTTTTCTTTTATCATTATTATCTGGTACTACGTCAGCATATTTTTCAACGGGCATTGGTAAAGTAGATATAAATTGTTTATACTCTTTTATTTTATTAAACATATTAACGAGCTCTTCAAAAGGAACACCTTCTTCAAAAAAGAATCTAGTGAAAGGATATACATAACCAGGACTATCTTTTAAAAGATCTTTGATTTTAAGAAAATCAGGATTGTTTTCAGCTCTTCTGATCTCGTCTGGAGTTAACTGTTCATCCTCTTTTTTTGTCTTTTCTTTTTTTGCAGCTAATGCACGTTTCTTTAAAAATGTTTTAGCTTGTTGAACGTTCTCGTCTATTTTGAATGATCCAATAAATTCTTGATAATTCTTAAATAACATTGCTATTTTTTTATTTTGTATGAGGATTTAATCTCTCATTTATTATTTCTAATTCTTTTAAATATATTTTACCTTCTTTTAAAAATTGAGAAAGTAATTTTACTTTTTCATAATCACCAGCATCTAAAGCCATGTCAATTTCCTCTTGTAAATCCTTTTGAGACCATGTAGAGTAATCAACTGGACCTTCTGGTTCTTTTGTTATTTCTGGTTCATATGAAGGTTCTTCTTCGTGTCCTAAAACTTGACCCATTTCCCATTTAGATACCTCTTTTTCATATGCGTCTAATTCTGTAACTACTTCATTTACTAACCCATCAATGATTCTTCTTGCGTCAGGTTTATTTTGCAATATACCTTTCATAAGATTTAAGAATTCATCAACAGTAAATCTATTTCTATCAACCATCTTACCAAATACAAATTCTCTAATGTTAGGGTATTTGTCAACATTTGGGCTTTGATTGATAAAATCTCTTAAATCTGCTGCTATTTCTGGTCCATATCTAAAATCTTCAGCCTCATCTTCAAAAGAGCTTACATTTAATTTAACAGTTTTAGCCAATTTCTTTTCTTCTTCTGAAGCTTCTTCCGCAGTTGGCATACTAGCAGCTGCAATTAATTCATAGATACCTTTAACAGTTTCATGTAATAACATTGGAAAATCTATAGCTCTAGCCCTAATTACAGGAGTTCCTTGACTGAATAGTTCTTCAACTTCTTCTTGATTATCTGTTAAATCTTCACCGTCTTCTATAGACTTTAATATATCATCAACAGTTTTTTGTTCATCTTCTTCTTTTGGTTCGGGCTTTTTCCAATCAACTTTAACAGCACCAGCCATACCTTCTGGATTTTCCTCCATCATTTGAGATTTTGCTTGAATAGGAATTTCCCAATCAAATCTATCAGCTATTTTTGTAATTTTATTCCAAAGTTCAGTTAACTCGGTAGCAACTCTACCTCCTTTGAATCCACCACCAAATATTTCAGTCAATTCATCATGTACTTCTGGAAGAAGTAACATATTCTTAGTATTTTTAGCTTCACCTTGTATAACATTATTTAATAATTTAGCCTTATCAATATGTTTTTTTACTTCAGGATCATTTAATAATCTATAAGATGGAGATTCTTGTTCTTCTTCAGATTCTTCATCCATAAAGTTTTTTATTTGATTACCACTTCTAAGTAATTTAATATCCAATTCAACATTATCTAATATTGATTCGTAATATTTTCTGATTATTTTTTCTGCAAGTTGTTCTAGCTCAGTTTCTTTTCCTGCACACAATTGATGAGATTTTTGAACATATCTCCTTAAATTCATCATATCTTGTTGACTTACTTGAGAAACTCTTCCTCTAGCTCTTTGTTCTACATCTCTTAAATAAGGACGTTCTTCTCTTCTACCTCCTTCTCCTGGTACGCCAATATTTCCTTTAATTGTAATTTCTTCTAAAAACTTATTAAAATCTTTCATTTATTTTAAGTAATTTTTTGATAATTCACCTTTCGCGTGTAATCCCTGAATAAAAGTTTCCGCAACTTTCTCAGCTGTGGCTTTTTTCATTTTAGCTTTAGGATCTGGTTTTTCAGCTGGCTCTTCTCTTCTAATAGGTGATGGCCTTTGTGGTTTTGGTGCCGGCTTAGAAGGCTTAGTTCCTGGTTTTACAACAGGTTTAGTAGGCGCTTCTGTGGCTTCGGAAATAAAACTCTCAAACTTTTTAATGAATTTCATATAAAATTGTTATATTTGTATTATATATTAAATTTTATTTCCTAAAAAGTTAAAAATGGACAATTCATTAGACAAAATTTACCATCTGGTTTCTAATGTTTCACAACTTGGGCAATCTGATATCACAAAAAAAGGATTAAAGTTAAATGAAGAAGTTGGTGAATAGCGCACATAATTTTAATTTATATTAAAATAAATTATGATTATATAAATTTTTTAAGTATTTTTGTAAAATAAAATATTTAAATATGATAAATGAATTTGAAAAATTCTCTAAAAGTTACGGTATTCCTGATGGATACATTAGTCACTACACGGGACTAACACCTTATATTTTAGAGGAAAGAGAAATGAGAGCAACACAAATTGATGTATTTAGTAGGTTACTTAAAGATAGAATTATATGGCTATCTGGACCTGTTAACCAACATATGTCTGATATTGTACAAGCACAGCTTTTATTTCTTGATTCTGTTGATAATAAAGATATCAAGATTTATATAAATAGTCCTGGTGGATCAGTAATGAATGGACTTGGTATTGTTGATGTAATGCAATATATAAAATCTGATATATCCACTATCAATATTGGTATGGCAGCTTCAATGGGTTCTGTTCTATTAGGAGCTGGAACAAAAGGTAAAAGATCTTCACTTAGATTCTCAAGAACAATGCTACACCAATCTTCTGGTGGAGCAGGTGGTAATATTCAAGATGCTAGAATTGCTATGATTGAGTGGGAAAAATATAACAAAATTTTATTTGAACTATTAGGTGATTTTTGTGATAAACCATGTGAACAAGTATTAGCTGATGCTACAAGAGATAATTGGTTAAGTGCAGAAGAAGCTAAAAACTATGGTATTATTGATGACGTAATCTTACCAGGTAAGTTGAAAAAAGAGGGCAAAAAGAAATAATTATTGATCTTTGTAAGAGTATAGTCGGAGAATTCTTCTTTGTAAGATTTTTCCGGCTTCTCTTATTTTTTTACTCCAATATTTAAAAAATTGAGTATCACTCATTCTATCTAAAGCTCCCGGACTAAGACGACCTTTTTCTTTATATTCTGCTAATATTTTTCTATAATCTTTCTTGAAGTCTGATATAAATAAAGATATAGTTTTGTTTGGATTATCAGGATTAACTCTTGATATAATTTGTCTAAATCTTTCTAAAAACTTTTCCTCATCAAAATTTTTCATACACTCTACTTCCTTATACATTTCGTGCTCTTTAAATTCTTTGAACTTAAGATTTTTGACTAAACTTTTACATTCTTGTGTATAAGCTCTTATTTCATGTGGTTCTGCCATATAAATATAATATAAGAAAAAATTTGACCAATATTTCCAAGCTGCTTTTGGTCTTCTATGAATATTATCATCATTTGCAATATATGTTAGCGTTGTTTCCATCTCACTTCTACCTCTCATTTTTCTAGAATAATATTCATAAAGGTGATTAATCTCATGTAATAATATATTCTCTAAAGTATCATTTAAATCCTCTTCATATTTTTCTCTATTCTTTGAATATGCTAATAAGTCAGAATAATCTAAATTTATTCCAAAGTGTATTGATAATGTGTGGTCTACACTAAATTTAATTTGTTCTTTAAATCTAGTTGCCATTTTTTCTCTACCTTTTGCAAAAGGTGAAGCATATGCTCCCATTCTAAATGGTACAGAATGGTATTGTTCATCACTACCAGGTTTTAATTTCTCAACCTCTTTCATTGGCTTTTTTGTAACCTGTAAATCTACTTTAATCTCTGAAACTGGAAATAATTTCCATTTATTCCAATCATTTACATATCCTTTAATATCTGAATAGTTTATAACTATCTCTTTTACCTGTGTTTTTTCTTCTTCTGGATCACTATCTATTATATCAAGTATTTCAGCAAATATTCTATTTCCAGAAATATCGACACAGAAAAGTGTAGGATCAGCAATACCTAAAGCCTCATTGATGTAAGAGTTAAAATCTTTTATATTCAACATATTCTATATATTAAAATTGGAATATTTATTTTAATATATATTATATGAAAAAATTCACTTCTATACTAGAAAGTCAAGAAAATAGTAAATATTATAAGGTAAAAGCTGAAATAGATTTGATTATTAAAGCTGATAGTGAAGGAGAAGCTTCTTATATTGCTGATTCAACGCTATCATCGACTAAAAATCAATCTGGATATAATATTAAAGAAGTAGAAGAGACTATCAAAGATGATTTGGTTTTTGAGTCAGATTAAATTTTAAGAGATCCATTTGGAAGACCAATACTTTTTCTTCCTGAAGAAGAAAAATTTTCAGATGAGGAACAAATTTTAAAATACTTGGATGCGTCCTTTGGTGATAGAACACCTACATCATTAGAATCTGGTAAAGATGATTATTAATTCAAAAGGTTTTAAACGACAAACTACTTGGTAAAATTTGATTTTTTAGATATAATATATAAATAACACAAAAAACTAACTAAAATATGAAAAAGTTTTCAGAATTTAAACCAACTAAAAGAATAGTAGAGCAAGAAGAAGTTAAAGCAACCCCAGCTCCTGTTCAACAATCTGCTGATCAACAAACTGAAGTTAAGACTGAAGAAACAGGTAATAAATCTGAGGTATCAAAATTCTTTTCAAAGTTATTTGAATCAAGAGAAATGACTCATGTTTACCATTTACAAATAACTGGTGAAGGATCTTATGCTGGACACAAAGCACTTAATAAATTCTATGATGAAGTATTAGAATTAATTGATGACTTAATTGAGACGTATACCGGTCAATATGAAATTGTTGAAAACTACGAGACAATTGATACTGATTCAACACGAACCAAGGATAAAATTCAATATTTCAATGAATTGCAACAATTTATTAAAGATAATCGTTATGTAGCTTTATCTAAAGAAGATACACATTTACAGAACATTGTAGATGAGATCGTAGCACTTGGATATAGAACTATGTATAAGTTGAAGAATTTGAAATAATTAATATAGATATTTACTACCTTTTTCATTATAATCTTTTAAAAGACCAATAATATTATCAATTAAGGTTGTTGACTCATCTAATTTTGTTTTAACTGCCTCTATATTTAATGAAGCATCATCTATTTGATTATTAGCTTTCTTTGATTTACTTCTATAATTTTCTAACTCATTAGATAATGTGTTAATTAATTTGGCTTTAGCATCTACTTCTGAAGCAATTGAGGATAACTCATTAATAATTTCATCAACTCTTTCATTTGAAATATTTAAAGCTTCTTCAGCCTCATTAAATTTTCTAATCTTCATTTTTGTATTATAATTTTTAATATATACATTATATATAAAAATATGAAAAAGAGAAAACATCTAATCTTAGAATTTACCGAATTTAATGTATTAAGAGCTAACCCAGATTCTGCTGCTATATCTGTTCATGTTGATAATCCACAACTATCTATAAACGCTTTTGACAGACATGAAGATGCTATCAGAGCTGCAACTTCTAAATTGAATGGTTTATTAAATACATTAACAAATAGTGCTCAATTTGGTGCACTTAAATCAAGATTGGCACTTGAAGAACAGAATATAACTTCAATGAAAATTTTAAGAATTGCACCATCAAATAATATTAACTATAATATTTTTGTTCAATTTGTAATTAAGGATGAAGAATATTGGGGAGTAGCACAGAATATTTTAGATGACGAACCTACATTCAAATCTGAAGTTTTTAAAGATACTGATTTGGTTTTGACTAAAGAATGGATCATTAAAATTAAAGGGTTAATAATTAAAATATTAAAAAACTGGCTTAATCCTGATAATGGTGTTTATAAACTTATTAATGATGAATGTCAATCTATCAATGTTGATACAGGAGAATTTGTTAAACTTTCTAAAGATACTAAAGTCGAAGTTATCAGAGCATTTGATAATAAAATTGTAATTAAATTGAATAGTAAATATTACAATTTAACAGGCGATAACTATATCTATTTTAACTACTGGTTTATTAAAATATCTTAAATTATTGAGAATTGAGAATATCCATCATCTGATGTGATACAAGTAATTTTTTACTACCATTGTGGTACTGATGTACAACCAGAAATAGATAATGTAACCAATGTTGGTCCAACCATAAATGTATCACCATTATTATATACTATTCCTCCACCTGCACCAATATAGATACGAGCTTGTCCAACTGAACCACCAATTAAAGATATATCTTGTGATCTAACAAGAGATTCATTACCTGGATTGGATTCAAGCGATCCTGGGACACTAATAAATGTTGTGCCTGATGTTATTGTTCCTGGACCGGATTGTTGGAAACTATCTACATCACTTCCAGAAGAACAACCTCCCAGACTATAACCAGTCGCAACTAAGTTATCAATTGTTAAATTTTGACTCACAGCCGAACTTAGAATAAGTCTCCAAGTAGGTCCACCAAAGAAAGGTGCTGCAAATGAAATTGATAATGTTGCCGTTGGCATTGTTGTGGTTGTTGTAGTAGTGCTGGTAGTCGTTGTTGTAGTACCAGGCAATGTCGTAGTAGTTGTTGTACTAGTTGTTGTAGTACCTGGTGCTAATGTAGTTGTAGTAGTTGTAGTACTAGTTGTTGTAATATTTTTCCAAACTTTTATTTCAATTAATGTGCTATTTAAAACATTATCTAATAAAGTTGGACTACCTGCTGATAATAATGTTTTTATTTGATAAACGTTATTGCTTATATATTTTCCATAATAAACACTAGATGTTGTAGATGGGTCCACAAATCCAGTTATCTCAGGCGCTATTCCAGAGAATCCGTTAGAAACAGTTAAATTATACGTACCCACACCAACTCGTGTCCAAGCACCAGCACCGATAGTTGATTCTAATAATATTTCAGTTGGATTACTTGTTCCAACTTGTGTTAAAATAGTTGTATATACTTCATAAGTTCTAGAGATAAATCTAGAATTACCAGCTTCCATTACTTTCCATCTATTGGTGTTGGAATCAACATACATAGTTCCATAACTAAAACCTGGCTGACTTGCTGATGAAGTCATAGATATATAGTTATTAAAATTAGTAACACCCGTATTACTAATATCAACAAATCCAACTAACGTTTGACCTGAACCTGGAACTCTACCTTTGAAATTAAATCCACCATTATTAAATGCGATTATACTTGAACCGTAGTTACTATTGAAGTTATTATCACCAGGACCTATTGACCAGTACCAGTTTTCACCGATAGCAGTTGAAGGTCCGGCTACTCCACCACCTTTGTGTACTACAAATGGTTGTGATGTTGCTCCTATAGCTGAACTTAAATAATTACTATTTACTTGAAAAGCCTCCAAAGGAATTCCACCTATTCCAATTTTTTGACTAACTTCCACACCATAAGATGGTGGAACTGAATAAATTGAAGAGTTAGTTAATCCAATTCCGGTATTATCAAATTTTGCAACATAGTTTGGACTACCAGCACCAGTTATATTTCCTATTCCTGATTCACCAATATCCCATGAAGTTGCAGTTATTCCAGATGCAGTATAACTTGATAAATTCCAAGTATATGTTTTTCTGGTATCTAATTGAAATACCTTTAATCCATCATATTTATATTCAATAGCATCTCTCTCAACAGAACTACTAGCAATAATTCTAGTATCTATTGGTTCATTAGAATTTATTATAAAATTATCAATTAAAGGTACTCCCATTTTTATTATTTATTTTTAAAATTTAAACGTCCAATTTGAATTCACTGTAGTCTTTCCATAACCAGATGTATAAGAATAGACATTATAATTAGTTGTCCATCCATAAGAACTACTAGTTAATGATATACCACTATATATTTGTGTGAACGATGATATAAAATTCCATCCAGTTATTGCATCTACAATTCCACTTAAATTACCATATGTACTAGGATATAAGAAATAGATGCGTACATTATCACCAACTAAATTTTGACTAACATCTCCTTTCGGAAAAGTTAATTTATTTAATGTTGCTTCTACATTAGGTTGTGTAAAATCTATTACACTACTTGTTAATGAATAATACATTGGATAGATGTATGTTAAAGATGCAGTAGCTGTAGTTGATTGTGTTCCATCACCAGCTGATAATGTGTATATCGTTGATGATAATGGAGCTGATATATTTGAATTACCAACTAAATTACTTGGATTTGGTGGATTATCACCACCTGGGTTAGTAAATATTGATAACACTGGATAAGTTCCTGATGTAATGTTAAAATCATATGATAGAGTTGCGATACTACCTTGTTCTACATATACACTTTGTGATATACCTGTTGGTACATTTAAATCTATATAAACCATTGGTGGTACATATGGATATAATAAGTTATTTAAAACTGTTACTACTGGTGTTGAACTAAATGTAGTTCCAGCTGTTACCCCACCTATAGTTACGGGAACTGGCCTTGGATTAGTCAATTCAATAGGTGAACCATTTATCAAGACAGGATGGCCAGTTATAGAAACTGTCCCAGATTGTATAATAGTATCAATATTAATTGCTCCCATTGGATACCACTCTAAGTATCCTCCTGCTGAATATCTTAATACATCTCCAGGTGCCGCTACTAAACTTTGTGTAAATGTTGGAAAATATAAACCATTAATGGTTACATATTGACTATTACTAATTAAATTAATATTACCTGTTGGGCTTACTAAATTCAAATCAACATAATTTTGAGTAGCACCTATTGAATATAAAGATTCAACATAAGGAGCAACATAGTAAAATGATGATGATGGACCTGCTAAAATCGAAACTTTAGTTGAAGATTGATCAACTAAATCTGGCTTTGTATTAAAAATAAAAACATCCGAATCTGAATTAAGTAATGTATCATCCATTATATCAGATCCTAATAAATTCCTCTTACCTATTGATATTTTTTCTTTTAATGCTATACCAGCTGGAGATGAATCTATACCAATATATTCTACCGAAGAATCAGAAACAGTAGTTGGTTTAAAAACTATATTACTCCACCCTGTTAAAACAGCATTTCTAACATCAACTGGTGCAATTAACTGACTAGTGTTATCAGGTAATTGATTTAAAACTGAATTTAAATCTGATAAGCTATTTGCCTCTGTGACGGTACCAACATTTATACTATAAGTTAACATTAAAAATTGACTTTTTTATATATATTAAAAATTATAACTTACTTTAAATACATCTTGATGGTATAATCATAGATTTCTATATTTGGGTCATATTTTCTGGTTTCTCTATCTAACTCAAAATCGACACCAGTGATATCATACAAATATTTAAATCTTTTGACAATTCTATCTGCTAATGATTCAATAAATAATAAATTATACTCTTGAATATGCATAGCACCCATTCTATTTAAATCTAAATGTATCGCAGGTCTCATATTTTTAAAATAATCATCAATAGCAAATCCACTCTTTTTAGTTAAAATAGAAGTATCTGGTTTACATGTGTATAAAATATCCTTTAAAACATGACCTAATTCATAAATAAAATATTTTTCATCATTTAGTTTTGATTGACTTACTCCTAAAGATGATTTTTTTGTTGATATTGAAAACATTAACATAGGATTCCAATTTGAAATTTGGTCAAAAAATTCTAATAATCTATCTTCTATATCTTCAAAATCGTATTTTTTAAATACATCAAATAAATTTCTAAGCCATATTTTTGCATTTTCATACAAACCTTTATACTCAGATATTTCATCAATCATATCTTTTTCCTCTTTTGATGGTTCTATACCATGATCCATCATTTTACCTACTATAGTTCTAAATTTATACTCATCTTGTAACGATACGTTAGTAAAATTTTCGAACAATTTTATATGCTTCATACTATTATATATTAATTCTAGATAAACAAATGTTATAGTATTCTAACTCTTTTTCAATTAGAATATAGTTTCTATTTAATTCTTTAGAAGCTACTCCAATTGTGCCAGAACCAGCAAAAGTATCTAAAATTAAATCCCCTTCGTTAGAATGTTTTTGTATAATTTCCTTAATTAGGTTAAGAGGTTTTTGTGTTGGATGGTCTGTTCTTTCTTTACCATGACAAATTGGGTAATTATAAATTCCTTTATCATATTCTGAATTAAATGTCGGATTTCCGGCTTTTACAAATGTGAAAAAGTATTCTATTGCATTAGATAAATAATTGTGTTTTGAATTGATTGGGGTAGCATTATTTTTAACCCATTGACAAACCCTTGGTTGTTTAAATCCAGCTTTTTCAGCTGCTTCTTTTATCTTATTTGACTTCCATATATCATAAAATATAATTAATGTTCCACCCTTTTTTAATACTCGTTTATAATGTTTAAATAAGATGTCTAAATCTATTTCCGATTTATCCCATTCACCAAAGTCTATGCTGATGTTATCAAATTTTGGATTATTCTTCTGATGTTGAAAAAAGGAACTTTTAGAAATTACATAGGGAGGATCCGTCAAGATTAAGTCAACTGATTTATTTTTTATTTTGGATAGAATATCAAAACAATCTGCATGTAGGATCTGATTTAACATTATTTATATATAATGTATCATGAGACACCTATTTGAATTTGCTGAATTTGAACCATCAATTGATATTGATGAGGTTAATCTAATTGAGGATTGTTTTTTAGACTTTTGTGATACTTATAAACAGGATATAACTGTTGATGTTGGATACATGGTTAATGGTAATTTTATTACAAGTGGATTACTACCTGATTTAATTAAAATGTCTAAAGAGTTTAATAAAAAATTACATATTAAAGAGGTATAGAATGACTATGATTGGAAAATCATTTAGAGATTTAGAATATGGTGGTAAATTAAAAGATATGAAACACATTTGGAAAGATGAGATTAATGATGATTATAAAAAATGTATCTCAAGAATTGAAAGATTATCAAATAATAAACTAAAGGCAATTAAAGTTCATGATATAATCCCGACAGCCTGGCAAATAGTAATGTATTTTGAAAAAGACGAACCTACTAAAATATTGGATAATTTTTAGATTAGCCTTTCCAAATATCGTGTAAATCGATTTTAGATCTAACTTCAACTTCGTCACCATCGACAACCAAAGAATAACCAACCATTCCTTTAAACTTTTCTACTATATTTTTTACCTTATTGACTTCTTCTTCTTCTAAATCTTGATTAAAAATATCTAATAAGTTATCTATTTCTGAAAATGTTAAATTACTTTTTGATCCTAAAAAAAACATAAAATCATAAGATGATTTATTTAATCTCTTTACTTCTTCTTCATCTTTTTTTGATCCTAAATAGTTAGTTAAAGATGTTTCTACACCAATAGAAGGTAACGAAAATTTATATCCATCAATCACAAATTCTTTTTTAACATCATCATAATATTTCATTAGTTCATCAAATTTGAAATAGTTAAAATAATTACTATCAAAAGTAACAAAGTCTTCTTTTCCTAACTTATTAATATATGAAATTTTAATTTCCTTACCAGTAGTAAATTTAACAATTTCTAAAAAAATAAAAATAATATCAACACTTTTAATGTCATTATATTGATATCCTTTACCTAAAATAGTATTTTTACTAACTACCTTTTTGATACACTCGATTGATGTAATTAAATTATTTCTATCAAATTTAAGTTCATATTCAATAATATCTTCAATTTCAGCTTTTTTTATTCTAAGTGAAAAATCATCTTTGTAGAAAAATCCTTGTGAAGGTAATTTTTTAATATCTATTTTCTTTGTTTCTGTGATTAATCCTTTTAATATTTCTAAAAGACACATTTTAATTTGATAATTTTTAATATATATTATAGAATATTTTATACATTAAGTTTATGATACTAAATTGGTATACATATTTAGAATCAGTTGGTCATATTCCAATATCCGATATTGAATCTTATATTCAAGGTATGGAGTTAGGATATATTGATAAATTATTCTTTATAGATAAGATAACCCCTGATGTTATTGTTGACTTTGGATGTGCTGATGGAACAATTTTATCTAAGGTAAGATTACTCAATCCAAATATTAAATTAATAGGATATGACTTAGATAAAAATATGTTATCAAGTGCAAAATCTAAACTTGGAAAGTCATCTCTTGTTACTGATGATTGGGAAATAGTTAAAAAAGAGCTTAAGAAATATAAAAATCCTGCTTTATTACTTTCTTCTGTTATACATGAGGTATATTCTTATTCAAATAGCTTAACAATTAAAAAATTTTGGAGTGAACAAGTATTTGGTGGTGATTTCAAGTGGATTTGTATTCGTGATATGATACCATCTACAGAAATGTTTAAACATAGTCTTAAAAATTTCTTAGGTGATGTTATTAAAGTTAAGAAAAAATATAAATCATGGGGAACATCAATTGGTGAACATGGTGAAATAAATACATCTACAACTAATTATTTAAAATCATTTGAAGACAGATGGGGAAAGATTAGTAATAACTATAGAACATTTATACATTTCTTATTAAAATATAAATATACAGATAACTGGGAAAGAGAAGTTAATGAAAATTATGTTCCAGTAACATTAGAAACTCTATATAAGAAGATTCCAAGTAATTATAAGATAATATATCAAGATAATTTTATATTACCTAGCTTACAAGAACAAGTTAAAAAAGATTTTAATATTAAAATTGATCATACTACTCACACAAAAATGATTATTGAAAATAAAAGATTTACAAAAAATTAGAATTTCTTAAATAAAAAACCCTCAAATTTGAGGGTTTTTTTATTTTGTATATTACGCTGAACACGCAGTACATGAGTTTGGATCATCTAAGCTACAAGCAATATCTGCCATTTGTTCCTCTACTGTTTTTTCTTCTTTTTGAAGTGTGAATTTAACAGCATCTGCGGCACTCTTGGTTCTTAAATAATAAATACCGGTTTTTAGATTAGATCTTTTATCACGATAATATTTTGGCTTGCCGTCTTTATCATATGTAACTTCTATAAAATCACCTTCAGGAATAATTGGATTACCTTCTTTATCATTAATGATATTTCTTCTACCCCATCCGTAGAAATGCATCGAAGTTAATTTTGCAAAATTAGGCGCATCCATAAAGATATTCATAGATTGTGTTTGATCGATATAAGCCCCTCTATCAGCTGCCATATCAATAACATCTTTTTGTTTAATTTCCCAAACTGTTTTGTATATCTCTTTTAAGTTTGTTGGAATTTCTGGAATGTTTTGAACAGATCCATTTTCAGCAATGATTTTGTTTTTAATAGTATCTGACCAAATACCTAATTTAACTAATTCCTTAACTAAATATTTATTCACGATGATGAATTCACCAGAAAGAACTCTCCTTAGATATAAGTTAGAAGTTTGAGCCTCACAAGAAGCTTCGTTCCCCAGAATTGATGCAGTATTATGTGACACACAACCATTTTCTAACAGATATTCATGTACTTCATTTACTTCAATATCCCAAGTTGCTTTAATACCAGATTTTTTTAATTTTTTAATTTTCATATTTTTTTTTCCATTTTTATTTTACCACAATCGTAAATCTTGTAAATTCCTTTATCTCTCATAAATCTTGATTCAGTAATTGAATGATCTAATCCAAGATTGGATTTCTTATATCTTGACTTATGAATTCTCTTATTATCAATAACATATTTATAATCAGGGCCGTTTTCACCTATATTTTTAAATCCTAATTTTAAATAAAGATTACCAATCGACCAGTCTTTATCTGCATAACTAATTAATCTTGAAACAGTATATTTTTTTTCAAAGTAACTTAATAATTTTGATGCACCACCTACCACATTTATATTTAATTTATTGCAAAATCTCGATATATTCCAGCTGTTTCCATTCATCATATTTCTCCCTTCAAATTTATTAAAAGTCATTAATGATATTAATTCTTCATTAAAAAATAATCCTAATTTAATATTAGACTTATCAACTCCTTGAATGTGATTTTTATTTAAAAAATCAGTAACATTAGTTAACTCTTTGATATAACATTTTCTAGCAAAAATACTTTTTGATTTACCTAATAAATTTTTAATTTGGCTTTTAATAATATCATTTTTAAAGGTCCAATCATCTTCCCAAATATGTATTATTCTAATTCCTCTTTTCCTAAACCAGTTTGTTTTATTTAAGTGATAATTCCTACTTTTAAATTGGTTAGAATGCCAGTATAATCCATTAAACTCAAATCCAATTTTCATTTCTGGTATATAAATATCAATTTCTAAATTATCACGATAAGATTGAATTATTTTGCCATCAAAATTATCACTAATAAATTCAAAAAGTTCTTTTTCCTTTATACTTTTTGAATCACCAATTTGATTACAAATTGTACATAGTTTAATTCCTTCCTTGATTCTATTATGATAATTTGTAGTTGATATTTCAAAATCATGAAAATCACATTTGAATAAACAAATATTATCTCCTAAATATTTTATAAAATATTTATCTTTCCCAATTTTTGTATTTTTAAAAAAAATATCACTTTTTGAAACATTATCCTTTCCAAATATTTTTAGATTTGTAATCCTTCTTTTATACTTTGCTATTGAATTTTTTGAATTTTCTATTGCCCTTTCATTAACGCCTTCAATTTTGAGAGAATTATCAACGCCATATCTATCAAACATAGTATTTTTATATTTATTCCTCACTGTTTTATCTTGTGAAGGATATTTAACTCCTAATTTTTTTAAATTAGTTAGCTCACTTTTTTTAATAGAACATTTAGAAGAACACGCATAATAATTGTACTTTGAAATACTTGATAAATATGATTTATATTGTATTTCTTTTTGAAAACCACATATATCACACTCACATTTAACATTTATGTGGCTATTCTTGGAAAGATCACATATATCTATTTCTATAATATCTCCTATTTTATTGAACTTATAATTTAATAGATTTTTATAATTTTTAGGGTTGACTTTTATAAAAATTTTATCCTCTAATAACATAGATTATATATTAATTTTAATATTTTACAATATCATCATTCTCTTTTAATTCATCTGCTCTAATCCATTCTTCTTTGCCATCTCTGTTCACTAAAAAATTATGGTTTTCTGAACAAGTAAATATAGTTTCATCTTCCATTTCAATATCTATTGTTTCAACATGACCATTATAGAATATTTTTTCAGACTTCTTAATTCCAAATCTAGTTTTTACATATAGTGGTTCCTTAAATACAATCCAACCTTGTTTATTAGTTTCTTCAATATTCTTCCAATCTATATTCATACTATCCATAATTTCTTGATATGATTTCACACCTTCTGATGTTTGTATTTTAGTTGATGAAACCTGACAACTTGCTGTAGGCATTATACAAGTTGTTAATGAGTTTCTTACTCCATATTTTAGAATATCTTCTCTTAATTTTGTCCATTCCCATCTGTTAGAAGGAGTTACTCCCCATAAATCAAATTGAAACTTACCTTCAGAAATTGGTGAACCTTTATAAGTGGCATAAGTTCCTTTTTCTTTTGCGACATCACAAGAAGCTCTCATTGTAGCATAATAAATAGTTTCAAATATTTCTTTATTAATCTGCTTTGCCTCAGCCGAATCGTGTGCAATACCCATTTGAAAAAATACATCGGATAGACCTTGTACACCGAGACCAATCGGTCTGTGTAAAAGATTAGAAAACTTAGCTGCAGGAGATGGATAGTAGTTTACATCAATAACATTATCTAAGTTGATAGTAGCTTGATAACAGATTTCAAATAATTTTTTATAATTATAAGTCTTGTTTTTATTAACAAATTTAGGAAGTGCTACTGATGCTAAGTTACAAACTGCTGTTTCATTAACTGATTCTTCACCATAAAATTCAGACAAACCTAATCTATCAAGTAGTTCTTTATTTTGTAAAATTTCTCCTTGAATTTTAGTAATTCCAGTTGCCTCAACAATTTCTGCACAGTTATGTACTAATATATCATTTGCGTAAAAATTATGATTTTTTTTAACAGTTATATCATAAACCGGTCTATTTTTAACTTTTTCTATTTTAATCATTCTTTGATTTTTATTTTTATGAAAATTGATTTTTATTTTTCTTAAATGTTTTAAGAAATTCTTTAATATCATTTTCTTTTTCTTTAAATTTATTTTCCCAATCATTCATGCTATCTAATATAAAATCTTTATAATTATGCAAGTTCTTTTTCATTTAGAAGTAAAATATCATTTTCTTTTAAATCACCAGCTCTTACATATCCTCTGTTTTGAGTCCAAACTTGGTGATCTTCTGTACAAATTATATAATTTCCATCATCATCTGTTACCTTTATTGTCTCAGCATTATCATTTGTCATCCCAGAATTTTCAACTAAACACCACTCATCAACTTCATTCTTAATATCTCTAGAAAGAACTTCTACCGTTTCTCCATTTTTGAAAAAAACATCTAAAGTAACCATATCCAGTTCCTTTTCAACACCATCTATTCTACATTTGACAATTGTATCACCATCTACACACAAATTAGAACTTCTGATAACACCAATATTAGATTGGTTTGACTTTTCATTAATTGAGTCTTTATATAAAATATATGGAGTTCCAGTTTCAATTTGAGATTCTAGGATTTTATTCCACAATTCTCTAGCCTTTATTACTTTTTTACCTTTACCTTCCACTTCATATCTTTCATAAAGTTCTCTGAACTCTTTACCATAAGTCTCTATTAAATTAGGGCATTCGTGTGGACACATTAAAGTCCAGTCCATATCTAAGTCAACTCTTTCCATAAATACATCATTGGTCCAAAGTGCTAAAAATAAATCTCTAGCTCTAACTTCATCTTTACCTTGGTTTTTTCTAAGCTCTAAAAATTCCATAATATCAGAATGCCATGGCTCCATGTAAATAGCAATTGATCCTTTACGTTTCATTTACTTTATCATTAGGCTCTTTATCCTAATTCCTTATACTTTCATATAAGATCAGACTATATCTTCACATTTCTGTGTCTGGTGCTCGTGTTAGTTTCTTGTTTTCTACATTACTCCTATTAGTCGTTGAACCTTTTTCTTATCCCTAAGAAACTCGGCTGCTGATAATACAATTTATTAATTTTTCAAACATTCACGTTTAAGATTACTCTTTGCGTTGTAGTATTAATAACTCTAAGGACTTCCCAGCAATTCTCCAGATTTTTTAAAGTGGAAGCATACGCTTATTTACCTCCACCGTTGTGAACTAATCCAAGTCCATCAACAATATAATTATGTTTGTTTTCAACCTCTAAATCATATACTTTCTGATTATTCATTTCTTCAATTGATAAATCTTCAATACTTTCAAATCTCAATTTATCAATGTCCAAGTTGAGATCAACTGGACATTCTATCCATTCTGTACCACTTTCAATACTTTCTTTCATATTTATTATTTTTTTTATATTCACTTTCCCAAATAGTTTCTAGCTTATATCCACTATCTATCAGTATTTTTTCTTTATATTTTGTTTTATTATATAAACTACCATATGTTTCTTTTAGTAACGGATTATTAATATTTTACTACTTTATCGCTCTTTAATAATTCATTTGCAGAAACCCATTCTATGTTATAAACACCATTTTTAATACCTATTATAATAGAAGAGTCTTCTATATCTTTTTCTAGATTTCTAATAACTAATATTTGGTGATCCTTTGTTACTTTATTTAAGCCACTTTTTGTTTTTATCACAACAAACTCTCCATCTTTGGAAAATTCTTTTCTTTCTAAAACTTTATTAAACTTACCATCAGATGTTAAAACAGAGTCACCTTCATTAATTTCATTTATATTCACCAATCCATTGTCTGTAATGACTTTTGACTCAGAAGTAAAACATTGGTCAACGGCTCTAGCAGTTTCGTTAAAGATTTTTAAGAATGGTATAATACCATTTGAAGAACCATTAGTTCCAGCAATATAAGTTCCTTTAGATCTAACTTTTGAGAAAGCAATACCAATACCACCAGCATTTTTTGAAATTTGTGCAGATTCTTTTAGAGTATTAAAAATACCTTCTATGGAATCACTTTCAACATCCAAGAGGAAACAATTTTCAGCTACAACCCCTTCTACAACATATGAATGATCATCTTCTACACCAAGAGTATAAACGAATTCTGGATTTAAATCTTCATTAATCTCCTTGTCGGTAATTTGTATAAAAGTGGTATTTTCAATTTTTATTATTGAATTTTCCCTGGATTTTTTATATAATAAAGATTTTAATCTATCATCATTGTATATTTTTATTATATTTTCTAAATTTATGTTATTTATATTAAATGATAAAGTTGCTGTTTTTTCGGTGGCGCCATTTCTCAATTTATTCATTTCTGTATAATAACACATTATTCCATTATTTCTAAAAACAGAAAACAAAGATTTAACTAATTTAATATTTGCCATGGTGAATGATACCGACCCTTCTCTAGAAACACATCCATCAGATGTTATTATTCCTTCTATTAATCTATCACACATTTTTTTGTCCCAATTGTATATGAATTCCGGCAATTTCTTTTTATTAAAATATGATCCAAATAATTTATTGAAGAAATATCCAATAGACATTGAATGTAATTGCACCTGAACTACATTTTCTTGAGGATTGGTAACTACTGGTTCAATTCCAAATATATCTTTTAATTTTTTTTGCAAAAGGCTTATCAAATTATAGTTATCCTTATGTATTGTTATTCCTATTCCTCTTTCGAATTTAATATCTTTATTGGTGTTTTTTCCAGTCATAATATGTCCATCCCCTAACCAAACCCCGATAATAAAAGCAAAATCTTCATCTATTTTAATTTTTCTTTTAATCGGAGTGTGTTTCCTCGTAACTACTATTGTATCAGAATCATTATTATTTAATTTATGATTTCTATTCCAAAAAGATGTTGGGTAAACAATATCATCATCAAAATCATAATCTATTTTTGTATCACCATATGACTTGTTAACATAATCTAAAATATCAATTTCCTCTACATTATAAATTTTATTAGAGTTGGGTATAGCTATATAATCACCTTTTCTTAAATATTCAATTGAATTGAATGATGGGCTTCCTCCCCATTCAATTTGTTCCTTTGATATTGACCAGAATCTGTGATTATTTGTTACATTAAATCTAGGAGTACCCAAAACTTTAACTGAAAATAATTTTCTGTCACCTATTGGATTTTTATGAAGTTGTAACACTTCTTTTGTATTTCCTTTATGTGTGATAACTCTATCGCCAATTTCAATATCTTCTATTTTTTTAATTCCGGTTGTTGTAAATACATCAGTTCCTGCAACGAAGCAGCTAGATAGTTGTGGTCTAGTTGTTCCAGAGTTAAATAATGTTGGAGTTGCGTGTGTGTATAATCCTTCTGATAACAATTTATATGTTTCAACTACTTTTGGAATATTTTCATCCCAAATTTGAAGAGCTGTTCTCATATACATATATTGTGGTCTTTCTGCAACTTTACCATTTATTTTTAATAAGTAGGATTTCTCTAAAACTTTAAATCCAAAATAATCGAAATTATGATCTCTACTATGAACGATAGCTGAATCAAGTTCATCAGCATGCTTCATAACAATATCATAGAAGGTCTTAGATACAACCGGAGAATGTTTTTTAGTTTTAGGATCTACATACTCATAAAGATCTACAACAGTTTCCGAGAAACTCTTTTTAGTTTCTTTATGTAAAGAGGTAATAGCTAATCTAGCAGCTAATATACCATAATCTGGATGTTTTGTGGTTAAAGCCGCTGCAGTCTCCATAGCTAATTGATCTAAAACTCTAGTTTCAATTCCTGGTGTTATGCCTTCAATAACTTTTTGTGCGATCTCAAAAGGAACAACCCATTTTTGGTCTAATCCATAAGTTTGCTGGTTAATTCTGTCTAGGATTTTATCTAAAATTAATGGTTCTTTTTTACCGTTTCTTTTTGTTACTTTTATCATGCTCATATCATTATTTTATGTTTTTTATATATTGTGGTTTTAGCGAAATAATTTTCAGAATCATAAAAAACCGGAGAATTATAACATTGAAAAAATTTAATTTTATAATCAATTTTTTTATAAAAAATCAATATTATTTAGTTTATTAAGATTGTATTTGAATTTACTATTGTTTAAAATTTTCTTTACATCATCTATTGAAATATCATAAATATTTTCGTAAGAATCTACTTTATATTCATGTACTTCATAGTCAGCTTCTATTACAACACCAGTTATCATTTTTAATTTATTGTCAGTTTTATCTAACCATTCGAACTCTATTTCTGTTCCCTTGTGTATGTTTCTAGCTGCTACATCATTTTGATAATTTTTCTTACCTATGTGATCTTGTAATTCTATAATTATCATATTTCTCCATTTATTATCTAAGAGCTTAAACATATTGAATAGGTTATCAGAAAAATAAACAGATAGCTCATTGAACAGTTCAATGTTAGTGAAATTTTCTTTTTTTAGATGAGTTTTTAGTAAATAATAATAGTGATTAAAATCAACTCTAGAAGGCTTTCTCCTATTACTCAAAAAGTTAATATCAGTTTGTGAAGAAATTACTTCATATACTTTCTCTTTAACTCTTTTTTCTTTAGTGTAATTTTCATTATCAATTGATTCGAACCAATAATTTGAAGCTTTATCTACTTCAAATCTTTCATTGAAGAACATTGTATCAAAATCTTCATTTTCATTATTTTCTTCTTTTTTACCTTTAAAGATGGAATCATATTTCAAGCTATGTTTTCCTTCTATAGTATGTTTAGAAAGCACAATGTCACTATCTGGCTCATCTTTTACAATATCAATTGAATCATCTTCGTCATCTTCATCTTCTTCAATGAATTCGTTTTTGATATCAAATGCCAAATCATCATCACCAATTTCAATAACTTCATCAGAATTAGATTCATCATCGATGACTTCTGTAATTTCTATAGTTTCTGTTGAGTCTTCAACATTTTCTTCAACATTTTCTAATTCTTCAGATGAGTCAGAATTTTCTTCTATCATTTCTTCTAATTCATCATCATTAATGTCATTTTTTTTCTTTTTTGGCATTTTCAAAAATTATTTTTTTGTCTATATATAATTTTTTTTGAGTGGTTACAAAAAATGTATCAATTTCCTCTTTTTGTTTGGAAATTTTAATATATACTATTATATGAAAAGTATAAAAAAAGTTATAGATGATAGAATAAATAAAATAAAAGAAAATAACATTTCTATTATAGATTATTATTCACATGGTAAAATTAGATGTGCTTGTGACTATATCATATAAAGATGACATCATAAGTAAATTAAATAGAGTCCAAGAATATATCGTTCTCCAACGTTAAATATACGGAATTTAGGCTTATTCTAATTTGTGACTTTAGGAAATCACCATCTCTTTGTTTAAGTAATTTAAACCTATAAATGTTTTGTCTTTTCATTTCTTCTGTTCGGATGATAGCGAAAAAGGTGTCTGCACATTCAGCGATAGCCTTTGACTCAGGAACCTGATCTAATGTTATATCATTAGAATTCCAAGCATCTTTAGCTACTTGGACTCCGGTGATAAGTGGACATTTATATTTTGCTGCTATAGCTCTTAATCCTTCAGCTAAGGATTTTCCTTTTGAATAAAGATTGTCTCCGGTCATTCCTTTTTGTGGTGCAATTAAAGTGATATAATCTATTATCACAAGATCTATCTTTATACCTTTTTTCTCTTTTAATTTAGCTATATAGTTGTCTATATCATTAACTGTGGCTGTACCAGCAGCCCAGAATTTAGTAATAATTTTACCTACTTTTTTCTCAAATATATCATCTCCTAATCCATTTGGAGAATTCTTAAGATTTTGTATTTTTCTTTTAATACTTTCAGTATCTTTTGAAAATTTATCGTAATCGTTAATAGGAACTTTTAATCTCATAGCCCCAATTCTCTTGAGCACTTTTCTTTCACTCATCTCTAAAGTCACATACAGAACATTATAACCTAAATCCGCAGATCTTGTAGCAAAATTTTGCATCCAAAGAGAATTATGGCTTAGTATGTCATTTGTATAATATTGTTTATTAGAACCTTCTGACAATTGTAAATCATACATATGTGATTTTTTACCATTTTTACCAAATTCTACTATCATCTCAGGTCCGTCTTTGGTCATTATGAAGTCACCTAATTGTAGTTTTTCGCAGTATATCTCAGTCAAACCACACTTTTTTGAATAAAAATCCATATTATCACATCTATAAAGTAGATGCTTGTCTGCACATATCAATTCTTTTCCGCTAGATGTTTTAACTACCCACTCTTCAAATTCAATGGTCTTTCCAATCCCTTCAATATCAACCCAACCGTTCGGCGTCTCAACCTGAAAATTATCTATTTCATATGCTTCCACAAACTTATTATATAGAGGTCTCTCATATTTACCATCTAAAAAGCTGTCGGCTTCAACATATTCTAATTCTAACTCATTATACATTTATTTTTCATTTATAAATCTTATACATTTTTCCAATGTTTGTTGGGGATTTTTTTTATATTCTGATTCCCATATTATTAAAATTTTATAACCTTTTTCTTCTATCAGAGATATTTTATTTGCATCATTTTTCCAAATTTCTTTAGCCTTTTTATTCTTAATTCTATGTAAATACTCAGGATCAAATGAAGTTGGATTACAATGCCAAAAATCACCATTAAATTCTATACATTTTTTTCTTAAAATATCTACATAATCATAAGCGAGCCATTCTTTTTTTTCATTTAAAAGATGAAATTCACTATTTAATTCACCAAACTTTACCCTATCATTACCAACAATATTGTAAATATCCCAAAATAACCTTTGTGATATTGGTGAGTAGGCACATCCAGTAATTTTTTTACGATTTATTTCTAATTTTTCTTCCTCTGTTTTATTGCTCATTGTTGTAATCCATTTATCTTGCCTCTCAGTCCAAATTTTCTTGCCTTCTTCTTTCCCATATTTATGGATACATTTTTCTAATGAAAATCTATTCTGTATTTTAGATATTTTTTCATTTGCCTCATTTTCATTAAAACCTTTATCTATATAATATTCAATTTTTGTTGGATATTTTGTTGCATATTTTTTTCGATCAGATTTTAATTTAATTGATGTTTTTTCATGAATCTCATTCATAACCTTTTTAACTTGAATTTCTGCTTCTTCAATTGATAATCCTTTTTTTATCCAAAATTCTACACAATTTCTGCTTCTTTTTTTATCCCAATTCGGATCATTTTTCCTTAATTCATTTTGACTTTTTATCCTCTCTGATAGCTGTCTTTCATTTTCATTTTTGAATAATTTCTCAGCCTCTTTTCGATTACACATATTTCTATACATGAATCCCTCAATACTATGAGATGAAAAGGATTTTTTAATACAATCAGTATTATTACATGAACTACTTATCGGCTAAAGACCGATAAGTTTCGGGAGACAAGCTCCTTCTTTTTAGATGCTTCATTGCTTTTGCCTTCAGTTAGTGTGCCAATTTTAATTAGTTAGCTAATCAGGTCTTATTTTTGCTCCACGCCTGTAATCGACAGTCCCTGCCGATGCTAGAATTTTTTAATATCCTAACATATTATATATTTAATATAGACTCTTTCCTTTAAGTAAATTTAGTGAATAATTACCAAATTCATCACAGAAGCTAAAGACTTCTGTGTTTTCTTTGGTTTTCAATATAAATTCCTATATCCTCTTGATATAGAAATAAAAGATCCTTTATTACCACAAAAAAAACAAGAAGAATCTTTATGATTAATACATTTATTATAATATTCTTCATGATTCATTTTTAATGTTTTAGTTACATAAACAGATAAACCTTTACTACTAGTAAATACACGTTTAGTTAAAGGACATTCAAAAGGAAATGAGATTTCTTTATATCGTTTTTTAGCATCAGCGTTCATAGTTTTTACTTTTTTTATATATTAAATGTTGTAATCCCCCTTACTAACTTTGGAAAATATTCTTCCTATTTCGATAACATTTTCTAAATTAGAATGCTTATTTCTTATATAACATTTTGTGTTAAAAAAAGAACATTTGCCATTATTAGTTTCTGCCATTATTACGTTTAATGTCTGTATATCCCAGCCACCGCCTAACATATGATCGATGGTTTCAAAACCAGATTTAACCTTAAATTTAGCTGTATCTTGCACATGAGATTCAGGATCATCAAAATCAGTACCCAAGTCATCATCTTGAATAAAATTTGTATTAGACATTTGTTCAACTATAGATCTGATTTTATTAGCTGAAATAACAGCTCCTTCAAAATCGGTTACACTATCAATATTTCGAGTTTCATCTATAATATCAATTGTTCCACTTTTAATTCTGTTAGCTAGAATCCAAGCATTTAACTTAGGAATGATGAAATTATTTTCATCATAATCTTTAAGATTAGTGGTTAACATTGCTTTTAAAACTTCCTTAGTAATTATTCCTTCTCTATCCTCTAACTGTACCATTTCTAGTATCTGCTTAGGCGTAGGAATATCAGCTTCTAAGTTTTTAAGCATGTATTTCCTTATGACATTATAAACAAATTGTATTTCGTTATTCTTAATAAAGAAAGGTTCTACAATCTCAAAATACTTTTTACTACTTAATATAAAAGCAAAAAATATTTTTTCAAGAGATATCGTCATTTGGTTATTTGATATTTTTTATTATATAGGTGTAAAAATTCTAAGTTTAATATATATTTGTTCCAAAAAATTATTCCAAATTAACAACCTTAAAATTTCCTAAAAATCAGAAAGCTTATCCAAAAATTTATAAATTTTCTTGTGATACTCTTTTTTCTAAAATTGTCATACAATAGATAATATAACAGAACATTTTTAGATACTTTTCCACCTGGGTATCTAAATTCTACGTAATTATCGTTTAAAGTTGTGGTTATGTTAAATCTGAATTTGAAATAGTATCAGATTGTATTTTATCTAATTCTGATGAACTACACGTCAGCTCAAGACTGATGTGTTTCAGGTTTCATAGACTCATCTAACGATAACGCCTCCACCTGTTTTTGTCAAATTCATCACAGAAGCTAAAGACTTCTGTGATGAATTTGAACTTAAACACTTTAACCTTGAGTAAGGATATATTGTTTAATGGTATTAGGATTAGCTTCTCCGATAGAACAAACGAAATAACCATCTGACCAGTTTAAAAATATATGGTAAGGAACTTGCCATTACAAAGGTGGAGAGGAAATCAGACTTTAGTAATAAAGCATACTCTGTGAAGCCCGAAACACATTAGTCTTTAGACAATGTGTAGTTCATATAATTATATATCTAATTTAAAATATTGTTCTAAGCTATCTACAGTCAACCTGTTCACCATATAACGTCTAATATCATGTGAACTAAAATTTGTCCTATCAGATATTTTCTCTAATATATTGTCAAATTCACCATTTAGAATGTATCTTAAATCACGATAGAATAAATTTCTCAACGTTTCGAAAAATAAACTATTTTTATCTTTCATAAATTCAGGTTTTTTTGATGATAGATAATCCTTTAGACAATACTTAGCATCTGAACTATCTTGAAGAATAATATAGTAAGAGAAAAAGATTACTATTAGTTGTAAAATTTCATTAATTTGTTTTTCTGAAAAATCAGTTTCAAATCTATCTTTAATACACTTTTCCACCCCACCTTCTTCTATTAATTCTTGATTTGAACCTAATTTTTCAACACATTTTTTTGCAGAGTCAACAATAAATTCTTTAATATTAATTTTTAGTTTATCGAATATATTTGAAATAGCAAAATCTTCTCTGTATGCAGAATCGCGTTTCATTAACCAATTATGAACCGAATTAATATGATTTTCATATTTTTTTCTAAAATCATCTCTTACTTGAAACTCATCCTTTTTCGACCGATAAAGTGAATAACATTTTTTATTTTCCAATGCTTTTTTATAGAGAACCCACTCACTTTTATTCTTATCAATTTTAATATTTAAGAATTGAGCATCTACTTCAGTAATGTAAATAATATTAGAAACTTCTATTTTAGGTGATATCATGTCTATATTTGGTATATCACCTTCTTTTAACCCTGTTCCATAGACTTTATAGCATAAGAAATTCGGCATATCATATCCATTATATTCAAATATTGAAATTCTTTTATCAAAAATTTCATAGTTATAATTTGGCGAATATCTACATCTAAACCAAGTTTCGTCATCATCTTTTAAGAATTTATCTAATTTGAAATTCTCTAAAATATTTGCTGAGGTAAGTTCTTCTGCTATATCTATAGGGTCTACCTTGTCTCCAAGATATTCAGTAATAACATCAGCCAGCATATCATTCATTAAAAGACCATATTTAGGGTCATTAATAACACGATCTTTAGGAAACCAGTCATCAAACTCCTGAGAATATATCACATCACTTTCTAAATACCAGATACCTAAACGATTACATTGCTTACAATCTTTTTTATAAAAGTAATCTCCTTTATCAGCCACATATACTGACTCATTTCTTGGTATATATGTTTCTAAAGCGTGAGAAAAGTTGTGTGACATACAAGATAATTCACCACTAGTATCTTGCATATCAAAGACAATATATTCCTTATATAGTTTATTATCATTTATATTAGATATTAATCCTTTTTGACTAAATTGGTTATTAATCAACTTTTTATACAAAAAATGCATTGTATCAGCATATGGATAATAGTCAAATTCTACGTGGTTTAAATCACAATACATATCATCATAATTAGATTTATGATAAAATGAAATAATACTTTCATCACCCTTTGCTACATTTTCTAATACCCAGTCCATAACAAGTTTTTGGTCACTGTCATATCTTGTATAAATTCTATCTAAGAAATACTTTTTACCACTAGTAGATTTATCTAATTTCCATAAAAGTGATCTAGCAATTAATTTGTTTTCATCAGTAATAATTACTAAAGATACTCTATTTGGATTTTCAGCATATATTTTCATGAAGTGATTTTTATTCGGACCTCTCATACAAGAATTACCTAAAGTTCCAGATTCTCTATCAAAATAGTTATTACTATTATACCAAAATAAAATTTTTTCTCCATCTACAATTTCAATCTTCTTGGTTAATCCGTGTAATCTATCCCAAGCGCTTTTGAAAAGATTGCCTAATTTTTCTAATTCTGATTCTGTAAATCTTACTTGATTATCAGTTAGAATTTGTCTAACTAGTCTACCTACAATTGCTCTACTTTTAGTTTTATCCCAAGGATTCTCTCCCTTACTCTTAGCTGTTTGAAATTGTCTATCTGGGATAAATGATATTTCGCTATTTTTGTCTGACAAGCTAAGACCGTTATAATTAGTTTTAATATCATTCTCATTTTCAATAAAATTTAACAAATAGGTAATTAATTCGCCTTCTCGTGTGTGATAATATCGATTATAGATTTCTATGAGTAACTTTTTGAATTCAAAATCTACTTCTAAAACAGATTCGAGAATCATTTGATTTACAAATATATTATAATTTTTAAATATCATTGCTCTTTAATTAATTTTGATTTTTTGTCATCAACAATCTCCACATCAACAAATTCTGCTGGATGAGGATACTTTTGAAAAGTAGGATCATTTACATCGTTTATGCCTTTCAAAATATTCTTTTTATTTAATTTTAATTGGTCTTTTAATTTATCAACCAAATAATTTAAACCGTGTTTAGCAGCTATTGTGGTAACACCCAACCCAAGAGATAAAAAATTAGATGGAAGTGATTCAAGATCCATATGGTATTTACCTATCATATATGATATAGCATTCAAAACAGGAATCGTAATGGCGGCATAGGCAAACATATCAAAGAATTTGTTAGTTAATGTTCTTTTATGCTTGAATAGAATATTAAAGATATTACCAATCGACTTGATACATTTGACAATTTTCTTAATAACTCCGTTTCCAACACCTCTTAGCTTTAACTCTTCTAACTCAGATTTAGCATCCTTTTCAAATACCTTTTTATCATTGATATCTTTGTTTTCTTCAAGGTAAGCAATAGTAAATCCAGAAACGGTCATCAATACTACAGTTTCAGGATTCAAATCTATTTTAAGATTCATATTAGTAACTAATTTCTCCACAATTGGAAACATTGCTGTTAAAGAAGCTCCAAAAGTAAGTGATATAGAAGCATTTAACTTAAGATCTTTTATAACTTTTTTTAATACAGATTTGTAGGACACACTACTTGATTCGGACACCATATCACTTCCAATTATTAATAGGAACTCATCTGCTAGTTCTAATGACTTACTATAATCGGTATAACGCATTATTTCCATATATCTATATATTAATAAATGTTTTCGTTTTTCAGAAAAAGAAAAAAAAAGAAAATAAAAATATAATATATACATAATAAAATAATTTTTTACCATGAAACACTTAAAAAAATTTGAAGCTTTTTCTATCGAAGAAATGGAAGATAGAGAAGTATATGAGGAAAAATGTCCTGATTGCAATTGTAATTGTAACGATTGTGATTGTGATGATTGTGAATGCAAAGAATGCAAAAAACACAAACATGTTCACGAATCTTTCGAAGAAGAATTACATTGTGACGAGTGTGATTGTAAATGTGATGAATGTCAATGTCAAGGTTGTCAATGTAAAGGTTGTAAATCTTGGAGAAATCAAGAAGTTTCAGAAAAGAGAAAAACTTCTTATAAAAAATCTGGCTTAAAAAATCCTGAAAAAGCTGACTTGAATAAAGATGGTAAAATTTCTGGATATGAAAAAACCAGAGGAAAAGCAGTTCAAAAAGCTGTAGAAAAAGAAAAAGAAGAAAAAGGAAGTAAAGGTTTAACCAAAGCTCAAAAGAAGCTTCCAGCTGGATTACAAAAAGCTATTTTAGCAAGAAAGAAAAAATAATTCTAAACTGTAAAAGAAACCCACTCAAATTGAGTGGGTTTCTTTTATATTGACCTTCAAAGAAAACACAGAAGTCTTTAGCTTCTGTGATGAATTTGAACTTAAAACAATTTAACCTTGTGTTAAAATATATTGTTTAATGGTATTTGGATTTGCCTCACCAATTGAACAAACAAAATAACCATCGGACCAAAAAGTTTTTTCTTTCCAAAATTGAGTATAAAGATAATTCCTATGAACTGAACGCCATATATGGTAAGTGCTTTCTTGTTTTAATTTTCTAACAATTGATGTAATAGATAAACGAGGTAAATACCTAATTAAGAAATGAATATGATCTAAATCACTTTCAAAGACTTCTATTTCAAAATCTGAATTTTGAGTAATATTTAATAATAGACTTTTCATATCATCCTTTAATTGACCAACAAGTAATTTCTTTCTGTATTTACATACAAAAATTAAATGACATTTTAGATAATGTTTTGAACGATTTGTTGAACGATAATTTGAATTTTGTAAAAAGGAGAAATATAAGTTTAATATATATGTTATATGAAAGTTGTTAATAATACATATAAATTAGAGTTAAGAAGAAAAGATGTTTTATCATTATTTAATGAGGGTCTAAGTAGTAATGAAATTGCCGAGATATTGAATGTTTCAAGTTCAACTATATCAAGGGATTTAAAATCATTAGGCAAAAAACCAAAGCCTGGTTATGAGAGTATAGATAATACTATTGATAAATCTATTCAGATAGAGATATGTAAATTATATGAAATGGGATTTTCATTCAGTGATATAGTGAAACAATTGAATATTAGCACAACTGCCATAAAAAACGCCTTAGTAAGAAATAATGTTAGAGTTAGGAAAATATCAGAGGGAAACTCCTTAAAATGGAAAGATGATAAATTTAGAAAAAATCAAATAGATAAGAGGAAAGGTAAAAAATCAGGAGCTTATGGTAAAAATTGGAAACTTCTCCATATAAGAAAAAATACTAACAGTACAGGTGAAAAAAATCACTTTTGGAAAGGTGGTATAACTAAATTATCATCCGAAATCAGAAATTCTGTTGAATATTCTTATTGGAGGAAAAAAATATTTGAAAGAGATAATTATACTTGTCAAATATGTAGTAGAAGGAGTAAAAAAGGCGATAAAGTAATAATTGAAGCAGACCATATTTATCCGTTTCACAAATTACTCAATGATTTTGATATCAAATCTATTAGTGATGCTGTTATTTGTCAAAAACTCTGGAACATAGACAATGGTAGATCATTGTGTAGAGAGTGTCATAAAAAAACAGATAGTTATGGATCGAATCAATATTCATAAAGTTTATAAATTCAGAATATACCCAAACAAAGAACAGGAAATCTTGTTGGCTAAACATTTTGGATGTTCAAGATTTGTATATAACTACTTTTTAAATGAAAGAAAAGAACAATATCAAAAAGATAAAAAATCAGATAACTATTATACACAAGCAAAAACATTAACAGATTTGAAGAAAA
>Ga0208614_1000034_pt1 | contig 53629 bp, 74 predicted proteins | sample CryBogCBE23Jun09_FD_184554 | JGI IMG/M metagenome (GOLD analysis project Ga0208614, IMG submission 184554) | Freshwater microbial communities from Crystal Bog, Wisconsin, USA - CBE23Jun09 (SPAdes) | ecosystem: Environmental > Aquatic > Freshwater > Lake | place: Crystal Bog, Wisconsin, USA...
AGAATCAGAAGGATTAAACATCCCAAAAGTTTTTTTAGAATCTATATCATTACTAACAAATTGTATTGGCGGACATACTGTCAGCTTTAATTCTTTTTGTGCAAAAGAAATAAAATGTTTAATCAGGACAGTATTAGATCTATTCAATTTATAGTTTCCTTAATATATCGATAATTCGTTCATCCATTGGTATTAATGATGTATCAATAACATTTTCGTTTCTAATATCATATAATCTTTCGGGCAGAACATTTAATAAAACCAAAAAAGGTTTAACATAACTGAATTGATTTTTCATTTTCAGATAAAGAATACGACAAAGATGATCAGAAGAAAATAAATTACTCAAAACAATAAGATGATTCAATATCAACCTATCTTTTAATTCACCACTTTCAGTATATCTAGTCAGTAATTTCTTAATGTATTTAATACGTTTCAAATCTTCAATAAATTCCTCAGTAGTTTGGCATTGAGGATTATCATAATGTTTGGCAGCATAAATCAAAAAGTTATCATCATTTAATTTTTCATGCATTAAGTTAATCTAATTTGTACTGTACCGTTGCTATTATAGTATAATCCTTTTACTGGAATGCCAGCAGTGTTTGCCACCGAATCATTCGCGTATGGACCTGTGATAGTAGATGAAATAAAATTGTTTACTGCAATTGTTTGTAAATTAGCAGCCCCAGCTGGATTGCTGAGAACCAACAGCCTATCGCTATAAGATACGCTGTTGGTTACATTTAATTGTGACGATCTTTTGGCGTCATTTGCCATAATATATCCTGACTATTAGACTACGGCTGCGTTAGTAGCATTCGAAGTTGGGTTAGCAGCACCAGTAACACCAGTAGAAGATGTACCGCTGACACCAATTGAACTCATTGCTACAAGAGTCTCATAGTGAACACGACCAGCACGACCGCCAGTACCTTCACGACGAACAACCCAACCAGCGTGAGATACTTGTGGATAAGTTGTATTAACATCAAGATAACCAGTAGCAGTATCGCCCTTGAATGTATGAGTTTCAGCAGCGCCCAATACGCGAGTATCGGTAATTGTGATATTTGCACCAGTTGCAGTTGCAGCTAATTTAATAACTGTTGTATTGGCAAACGAAACATAATAGTATGTGTTACCCACTAGTGGAGCAATTGGAGTATTTGCAGTAGGAACGCCGTAGAATAGACGATCACCAACCTGCCAGAATGAATTAGCAGTAGTGATGATAAATGAGCTATTCGCAGCGCCAGCAACAGTACCGTTAGCGAAACCAGTTGAGTTTGCTGTGATATTAATTGCAGCAGGAGCAGCGATTGCAACAGTTGGAGCAGTTACGTAACCAGAACCTACAGTTGAAATATTAAGTGCATCGATTTTACCAGCGTTAGTTGTTGTATTAGCATGAGCATTAACAACACCACCAGTACCACCGTTTGTTACAGTAAGAGTAACAGCAGCGTTAGTTTGATAGCCTGAACCACCGAATGATACAACACCGATAGCAAGGTTGCCACCACCAGTGATAGCCATTTGTGTAGTATTAACAGCAAAAACACCAATCGCCATGCCTGGAATAAATGCACCAGCTGTAGTATTGCCATACATGGATACGTCGACGTTAGCACGTGATCCAGGTGATGTGTTACCAAAGTGTGCGTTTGCATCCATGCTTACTGGATTAGAGTTAGATCCACCACTACCTTTAGCAAGAGCGTAAGTACCAATCGGTGCGCCGTTTGATGACTCTTTAGTAGTAGATGAATTGGCTGTTACAGATTGATCGTTACGACCCCATTGTGCCATTTTAAGTCCTCCTTAAGGAATTGTTTTCTATTATTTATAATTTTTGAACCGTGATCATATCGGAAGTATAAGAGTAATGGTGATGTGTGTTACTAAGTCTTCTTTTCGGCACATCACCAACAAAATTCTTATAGGAAGAATTTGCTGCTATAAACTTATCCACATTGATATAATGGTGATTATTAGCAGTTGACATTATTCTTTAGACCCACCAATTTTTGATGAACCACCAAGGCTAATGCCACGTTTAGGGTCTTTTATAGCTTTTCCAGTATTTACAGTTTGCATAAATCTATCATGTGAATGATGTAAGCTATTTTGGATATCTTCTTTATCAGAAGGTCTTGGAGCATTTGCCATCATTTTATTTGCTTTTGCAACATGTCTAGTGTGAACTTTATGCGTTTTGCCATCAGCAAATGTTAATGTATGGTAATCACCAACTGGACGTTTTCTAAGATCAACAGCAAATTTACCGCTACCTGCCTTTACGTCTGTTTCATCATCATCATGTTTTTTAGCTTCGTTAACATTTTCTTCTTTCATTGAACCAAAACCAAGTTTATTCCAATGACCTTTATGAATGTGTTGAAGAACAAAATCACGAGGATCTGTATCCATGCCATGAAGATGATGTTTTAGACCTTCGATATTACCATGTTCCATATGATGCGCTGCTTTTAACATATCATCCGCATCGATACCACCATGAGAATGAGCATATTTTCTTAATCCTTCATGATTTCCAAGATATGCTTCTGATTCATATGATTCAGCTCTTAACTTAATAGGATTTTCTTTTGCTGGTTTTTTAGGTTCATTAATTTTAACACCAGCTTCACGTGCAGATTTTACAGCTGCTGCTTTCGCGATAGATGCTCTTGTTGCCTCAGCGATATTACCTTCACTGACCTTAATAAAATCAGCAAATGTCATATATGTTTTCGATTCGGGAATAGTTGATTTTGTCATTGCTGGATTCGCCTTTTGTTTTGCTTTAGGGTCTTTTGGAGGTAATGGTGTTTTAATTGGTTTTTTTGGTGCTGGTTGTTTTGCTGCTACACCAGTTATACGAGCAGCTGCTGAATCTGAAGGATCGTCATGACCGTGTGTATTTGTTGTATTTACATCACTACGAACGTAGGCTTCAGTTTGTGCACCAATCGGTTTGTTTTTAATTTTTTCTGCTTCTTGATCACGCATTTTTTCACTATGTTTTCTAAGAGAAATTTCTTTTCTTGCAATATCGACCTGTGATTTATCTCTGTTAATTTGCATTTTCATCTCTTTGGCAGCTCTTGCAGTAGCAGAACTTTGAGATGCTGATGAACTACTAGGAGCATTTTTTGTACGATTAGTTTGAGGTGCACCAATGCTAATATCAGGATTTACAGGTCTGTTCTTACTACCTTTTGCGTAGTCAGTAGTACCAACGCTATCACTGATAGTATAATCGGCAACATCATTCTTCACGCCATAACCTGTTTGATCTTGGTTTTGGCCTCTAAGTGGAGAAGAAACCACAGTAGTTTGATATTTTGGTTCAGCTTGTGATTTCTTCTCGATCAGATCATACAATTTTATCATTAGATACTCTTAGCAATTGCTTCGATACGAGCAAGTTCAGCTTCTGAAAATTCAACTTCTTCTTCCATTTTCTTTTTGCCACGAAGCATTTCGAAATCTTGCTTATCTAGTTTACCGTTATGGTTCTTATCAAGTTTCTTTTGCTTGCCAACAAGCTCTTCTTTCATGCCTTCTTTTTTCTTCATTTTTTCAACGCCAGCAACGAAAGCCTTTTCATCTTTTTTTTCTTTACCTGCTTTAACGCCATCAAAAGGAACGTTCTTATCAACAGATTCACACATACATGAAGCCTTACCACATTTAGGGCATTTCATTGCTTCCTTCATGTGTTCTGCTTTTTTCATTCTATTGATTTTTGGCTTTTCGTCTTTTTCTTCTTTAGAACCAGACTCTTCGCCATCAATCGACTTGTTTGATTTTGGATTGATGATGTTTTTAACTGCTTCAAGCATGGCATCTGAAATGCCAAATTTATTATCTGATTTAAACATGTTTGACATTTCTTAGTATCCTTCTACTTCTACTTTTTGGCCATGTGGCAATGTTTCAGGCATTTTTACAATATATTTCTTAGAGTCGTATGGTGATTTGAACATCATGCCGCCATGTCTTGTTGCATGTTTTTCGGCTGTGTCATAATCAAATGTTCTAGTGTCGCCATTATGAGCAAGCACTTTACCGAATACTGGATGATGTTTTACATGCCAGCCTTCGCTTTCTGTTACTCTTGCAGCAGGTTCATTTCCTGCACCTTGAATAGCATTTAATTCGCCACCGTACATTTGTTCTTTTAATTTCTTTAATGTTTTAGCAAGAATAGCTTTTCTGCGAAGTTTAGGATTTTCACTGTGAGAAGCCTTTTCTAATTTACCTGCTGGAATTTTTTCATCTGCTGGAACATGTAATGCTCTGTGTAATGATCCAGGATGTTTAATTGCTCCAGCAATCCAATTTTTCTCATCAAGAGTTTCTTCTTTCATTGTTTTTTTAACCATTTCTTTCATTTTTTTTCTGGCAAGGTTTTTAGCAATGTTTTTAGTTTTACCAGTCATTGTGCTAGCATCATCTGGTTCGAATGGTGCATCGACATGCGAAGAACGAGCAGATGCTCTGATTGCATTATTAGTAAGTTCTGCATGTCTTCCTGGAATACCATCTGGTCCTGGAGTATCTAATGGACCAAACTTAGCAGCTTCATCCATATGATACTCAGCTCTTTTAACATGAGCATCTGCAACATGGTGGCGACCTGCTTTTGCATGATGACCGCTCATAATATGATGATAATTAGCCATATGTGCATGATGACTACCAATATCACCTGCTTCATAGCATTTCATTGCTTTTTTCATATGAGCATGAGCATTAGAAGTTGATTCAAAAATAGTTTCTTCTTTCATGGATGCACCTTTCTGACCAATTTCTTTATTGGCTTTTCTACGAGCTTTATCGCTATCAATTTTTTCTTGTGATTCATCACGGCTGCTATCGTCAGTTTTTGGATCAAGAATTACTTCTGTCTTTCCACCTTTGATTTTTTTAGGATCATCATGTTGTGATTCGGCACCAGCTTTTTTCTTATTTTTCTTTTCGTCAGTACCCTTACCACTGTCATCTTTGCCAGTAGTTTCTACTTCGCCCATAGGTATAGCAGATTCGGAAATTTTTGGCATTTTTGGCTGAAACATTTGTGGTGTATTCGACCAAACATTAGGCATAGAAGGAGCGGCTGGTGGAGTAGTTGAATTTTGATTTGCTGGTGAAGGAATATTATCAGTTGGGTTATTAAATTGTGATAAATCTTCTTCTTTAGTTACAAGATGTTTTGGAGCCTTTACAATACGTGGACCGAATTTACCATTTCCTGTATGCAAATATACATGAGTTCCGTCAACATGATGAACCTTTCCTTTATAACCAGCACCACCTTTTACACCAAAACCTGCGTGTACAATATCGCCAATTTTAAAATTTTCATTATCAATAGGAGCATTTGGACCAATATCACCAATTACTTCATCAATAATTTTAGTAATTATTTCACCCTGCTTTGAAATCTTTGACTTATCACTCATTGGTTCGCCATCATCTGGACGTCCAACATTTTTCACCGTACGGCGTTTTTCTGTACCTTTAGAAATAGCCTCAGCCATTACGTTACGGATCATATGTTCGAGTGATGTAAACTTATTCATCTTAGATAGCCTTTGTTATGGATCTTAACATCCAATGGTGTTTATAGTGAGTATCGATTCTATCCTGCAGAAAATTTTGATAACCAACAGAGTTATTTTTTTCAGCTAATTCTTGAGTTTCTTTTAAAAGAACAATAACTTTTAAATTATCTTCCATTAATTTAGACATCATAGTCATAGGCTGTGGAATATTAGTTTCGTCTTTAATGATAGAAAGTTCACTAAAACGAATAAAAGATCCTGGAGCATACGCATCGGATGTTCTAATTTCTTCTGCATGTCTATCAACAGATTCAAATAAATCTTCATACATCTTCTGTAGAAATTTGTGATGACTGTAAAAATTTGGACCTTCAACATTCCAGTGAAAATAATGTGTTTTTAGATAGAGAGCAAATACGCTCGCTAAACACACTTTCATCTTTTCAATTAATTCGTCCATCACTTGACTTTCTTTGGTGCTTTTGGTTTCGCAGGAGCAGTCGGTTTAGTAACAGCAGTTGTTTTCTTCGGTGCTCTTGGTTTTCTTGGCTTTTTAGGTTTCACTTCAGTTTCTTCTTTCACTTCAACTGCTTTTTCAACTTCTTTAATAAGTTCAGCTGGTGTTTCTTTCTTATTAAACATTAGCCAGAGTGCGCCTCCAACGATTGCAAGACAAACAACTCCAATAATAATATCGACCATAATCATTTCTCCTCATTAGTAAATTTAGACATAGAACCATCAGGTTTAACATGAAATGCAGTAAACTGCACTTGTGGATATTCTCTTTTCATATTTAGTAGAGCTCTTAAATTAGTTTTGCTATCGTCATACATCACAACTTTTTTGTGGTTATATCTGTCTAGATAATTTTTAATAATTTTAACTTTTTTATCAGCAGGTAATTCTTCTCCTGGAATACTACCAGCACGATGAACATGAATCTTATCAATATCCATACCCTGTTTTCTAAAAGTATCTAGGAATGTATCTTTATTATCAAAATTATCACGAGCTGTATTAATAATAACTCGACTATTAGGATGTTTTTTAATATTAGCTTGTATTTTATTAATTTTATTAATCATAGATGGTATTGGTTTAGATTCATCATGGAACTTCTGTGCATCACGAAATTCACCAAAATCATATTCATGTCCAGGAGGTAGAGTGTGGTCGTTGAATTCAGAATTAGAAAGACGTTGAACTACTTTACCAGTAGGGTCTTTTACGCCAACTTTAGCAGTAGTGTGAAAAAGCGTATCATCAATATCGGCGACATGAAGTGTGCCTTGTGACTGCTGTTCCTCTAGATACTGCTTAAAACTTTTCATTAATCTGCGCCACCGCCACCAGAGCTACCACTTTTACCTGCAGGATGTTTTTCAATTTTACCTGATGCCATGCGAATGCCAACCATTGGAGGATGCCATTCTTTTCTTTTACCAGTAGTGCCAGCTGGTACAGAAAGTTCTTTGATAAAATCTTTAAACCTTTTCATCAACAATTCCACTTTCTTAAAGCTAGTGCTTTACGAGTTGGTCTACCTTGTTCGTCTCTCATTGGTCCTTTTACACCACCCATACGAGCACAGAAAGATTTACGGCGATTAGCAGCCTTACTACCCTTTTTTAATTTAGAAGGAGCAGTAGTTACTGGTGCTTTAAGATGACTTCCAGTTTCTCTATTATAATGATCGCGACCTTTTTGTGTCAATCCACCAGTAGGATTTTTATATCCTTTTGAATCTTCATCGACGTGCATACCACAAGTACAGTTACCATTACATTCATACAATTCAGATGCTTCTTTAACAACTCGTTTAATTGTATTAATTCTTTTTTCATATCCAGGAGTCATTGATTTATATGTATCAGTAAGCTGAGTAGTACCATTGAAACGACTTGATGGATCTTCCATATTTTTTGAAACTTTTTCAGAACCAGTGTATTCTTCATTTTTTGGCTTTATACCAGCTTTTTTCATAGCAATTGCAGTTGCAGCTTGTTTTGCTAAATTTGCAGCTTCTGATACTTCTGGTACACAGTTAGGTACTTCGCGACCATTTTTATTTTTCATACCAACTTGTTTATAACCATCCCAACAAGGATCAGTTGCTTCTGTTTGCGATGCTTTTAATGCAGCTGCAGTTGGTGCACCTTTTGATCCAGGCTTACGCATATGTTCACCAGAACCGTGTTTGATGCGTTCACGTTTGGCGTGAATGTTGTCCCAAAGACCACGTTTTTCTATTAGATCGTTATCCATATACATCGCCTTTCCACCTGCGATAAATGAGTTGACTCTATTAAATGCTTCTTGTTCGTTCAATGATACGGCATAACCTCTTTTGAACACTTCAAAAATTGTGTCAAAAGGAATACCACTATTTTCAGATTTTTTATAAAGGGAGAAAATTTGTTTGTGTGAAGGAGCTACGACAACCCCTTGTTGCTCTTCGAAAACTAGCTGAGGACTAGGATGGAGACTTTTGATCGACATTGGTGATTCCCTTGGGCTTTAACCAAACAACGGAAGGATTGCCATAGCTTTCTTCACGTTTTTATTTATATTTTATGCCCATGTACCAACTGAACTATTTGCTCCAGATAAACCTGCTGGAACAAATGATATAGAACTTAAAGCATAAGTTGTAACAGTTCCAGGAGTATTATCAAATCCTATCGTAGGATAAAATGTTCCACTAGTATTACCGACATCTACTACTCCAGTAATCAACACACCCATTGGAACATTTGAGCTTGTTTGTCCTTTTGGTCCTCCTGGTAATAAACTTACACCAGTAGTAAATCCAGAATATAGTAGATTATATACTACGTTTAAGTTATTATCTGATGATGAAAAACCTGCAAAGTCGGATATAGCATTATACGTTATAGACTTTACGTTTCCTATAGCTGTACCATTCCATGCTAGTGTAGGAACTAAATGGTTAACCGATGTACTAAAAGAAAACTGAGCTCTAAATTGGTATCTTGTATTCGCTGCCAACGTCGCGCCGACTCGAAATATACTTTGAGGTGTAGCATTTCCAGGAGTATATGTAGTATTTGCGCCAAGCACAAAATAAAGAGATGGATTTGCCCAGTATACATTAGAAGAACCGTCGCCAGATACAAGCACCTGACCCGCTACTCCAGCAGTACCATTTGCGACAATATAATTAGTAGTCAAATTAGCAGTCGTAATAGTAGAACCACTTATAACTGTATTTACTGTAGCATTACCGACTGTAAAGATAGCATTAGTAGTAAGGTTGGCATTAACTATCACATTACCAGTAAAAGTAGCTCCAGCAAGCTGAGCATAATTAACAAGATTAGCAATCAACTGAGCATTGGATACTACGTTGGCTGCTGAAACTGATCCAACGAATGATGTATTGTTAGCTGTAAGTTTAGCCACATTAGCTGATAAACCAGCTGTAGTTTGATAATTAGCTAAGTTAGCAATCAACTGAGCATTGGATACTACGTTAGAAGCTGTAACAGCACCTACGTAAGTTGTGTTATTAGAAGTTAGTGTTAATACATTAGCTGATAAACCAGCAGTTGTTTGGTATGCAGATAAACCAGCTGTATTAGTATAGTTAGCTAAGTTAGCAACTAATTGAGCATTAGAAACAACATTAGCAGCAGATACCGAACCTACGTAGTTAGTGTTATTTGCTGTACCAGTAATGTTTCCAGTTACGTTGCCAGTTAATGGACCAGTAAAGCTGTTAGCTGTTACATTATTAACAACTGTAACACCAGAATCATTAATCGTCATACGAAGTTTTGATGCTAATGTACCGCCAGTAAAAAATGTTAAAACTTTACCTGCAGTCGCAGTTCCTATTGATAGATTACCCGAGTCAATATAAAGATAACCATCAGATGGTCCATTGATAGTCCAATCAGTATTCGACCATGTAGAACTGTTTATGCCAAAATCAATAAAGTGAATATCATTATTACCAATATCATTAACTGCAACAAAATCCGTAGAAGCATCAACGCTACTGCTGTGATTTTGCTCTATTATTTGACTATAAGTTGCAATATTTTGATCGGCTTGAATAATTGCATTTGGATAGTCATAACCAATGTAAGCGTCACCGAAATGTGCAGCATTTGCTATCGAAAGGTTATTCGCATTGATATAATTTGAATATAAATTTTGTGTGACAAAATTGGCGCTGCCCGTTGACCAGTAATCATTAGCCAAATTATAGAGAATCGAGCGATAATATGCAGAAGATGTATTACCAAGAGTAATACCACCACCATCAATTTGTGCGGCAAGTGTAGAATTGTATGCGAGATTTAATTGTTTAGTTGCAAGAGATTGATTGTTTGCGATCGTTGAAGTGCCAGTAACAGTAAAGTTATTAACAGTTAGGTTAGCAAATTGAACTGTCGAATTTGTATCGAGATTCTGAGGAGTCGAGAGAGTTATATTCTGGCCAGTGTTGGCAACGATAACTTGTCTTGCTGTACCAGCTACCGAAAGAACACCAGTTGCATTAATACCAACATTACCAACAGAATTTGACTGAGTAAGACCAGTTCCGACAGTAATATTTGTTACTGCCGATGTAGAATTGAATGCAGTATTTTGATATGTATTATCACTAAATGTTATACCAGTTTGGTTATTAGCAATTACAAACCCATTCGATGTAATCGAAGCAGATATAGCTATATTATTTGTACCAATTTTTGTTGTCCAAAAATTTATCTGAGAACCATTATTTGCATCACTAAAATTTTCTGAAGCAACAAGATCGATACGAGCATCACCAGAAGTACCAAATGCGTTATTTCTAAAAGCATTACCTGTTATACGAAGCAATATGTCATTTGCCTGAGAAGAAGTAGGAGAATTAATTGTACCTCTAGAAGCTCGAGCAGCAATAACATTATACATATTATTACCATATGTATCCATAACAAAACGATTACTGAGATTAGCAGCATTAATCGCATACATCGTTACGCCTGGATTTGTAAATCCTTGTGGCGTTCCTGACTGGTTTTGGACAGTAAAAGGAGATATTGTAGTTTGTGTAATAGGATTGATAATATTTAAATTATTACGAATGGTTGTTAAACCATTATTTGATATTTGGAATGCTGACTGTGCAGAGTTAGCAACAGAGTTACCGATTTGAACGGTTCTGGAAATAATAACTTGGCCAGAATCTCCTGGATTACCAATAGTCAAACTTTGACTATTGTTGGCTAGAAACAAAGAATAATTTTGAGATATAATACCACCAGCATTAAATCCAGCATTAGCATTATATTGAGTATTTGTACCTGGACCTTGTGTAATATAAAATACTTGATTAGCCAAAGATAAAGTTTGATCTGGACCGCCCAATGTATCAGAAAATACAATAGAATTAGAACCGACATAAATTGATTGGAAACGATTAGTAGTATTACCAAGTGTATATGTTTGATTGCCAGTTGGAATAATATTACCATTGACAGTAAAATTACCAGTTGCCTGTGGATTAACGATTATATCGTTACTTACTGAGTTTACGAGATTAATCGTGTTATTGGTGAATACAAACTTACCGAGTGTATTTGATGTTACTATCGTGGTGCCATCGGGAAATACGACGTCCTGAACATATAAATTAGCCCATTGATTTGTAGAGTTGCCAAGACTCCACACGCCAGAGTACTGGGGAACTATATCTTGAGTTATATTACTGAGATTAACTGATTGTGCTGAAACTTCTTGAAATTCAAACATCTTAGTTGTTGGATTATAGGTTAAATACAATCCAGCAGCAATTGTTGAAGAATTAACATCATCTAAACGAGCAAATTTTACTTCACCACCGCCGCCCATTTGGGATGCACGTGATGCATAACGATGCAAATCAGTAATTGTTTTCTTAATAATATCAAGTTCTTTGCGAATACTGTTTGGTACAGCATCAACAGCAGCTACGTATTCATCACGTGCTTTCTGTGAAATAGCATCAACTGATTTTGTAATTAAATCTTTATGAGGAAGCTGTGGTAATGGCTGTGCACCAAGAGGAATTGGTTTTGGCTCATTTGGTTTTGATGCTGGAGCTGGTAATCCAACTGGGATATCTTCAGCAATAAGTCGAACTGGCTTTTTGAATTTTTCTTCAACAACTAGCTTCTCACCAACAGTTAATTTCGTAAGTGCATTATTTAAACCTTCAAGAAGTTTTTGCTCCTTGATTTTTTTTTGTTCCATCTCATCAAGTACATCCTCTGCACCTAGAGCTTTTGCAAATTTCTTTAAAAATGCTTCTTCATCAATTGCCATTATTTTTTCTTTCTAATAACCTTTTCAGCCATACGTCTTTTCTGTTCTTTTCTGGCTTTCTCGCCGATAGGATCGTTTCTTTCAGCATAGCGTTTTAATTTAATAGGATGAGTATTTGGATTAATAGGAATATCCATTCCATTTCTTACATCATCAAATATTCTTTTTGCTTGATCTGGTTTAGTTTTAGATGGAAGACCAGAAGCAAATTCATTGAACCTATTATTTATAGCATGATCTCGCATTTTAGTTGCAGACATACCAGTTGTGCCCTCAGCATCCGGATCTCTTTCGCCAGATGAAACTACATTAATTTTATCAAAGTTATACTCTTTTCCATTATAACTATCAAGTAATTTTTTCATTTCAGGTGCACGATCACTACCAGCTACCAATGTAAGATGTTTATGTCCAGCTTTGTTTAATTTTTTAAGATGGTCAATTAAACTTGGTTCTTCTTCAGAGGTAGCACCGAAATTAGTTTTAGGAAACATCTCTCTAAGATGAGCAAGTTTTTGTTCTTTACTTAATGGATTTTTTTCAGGATCCTGACTATGGGATACATTAATTAAATGATCAGCACCTTGTTTATCAGCTTCTTCTTTAACTTTATTAATTAATGCTTCGTGACCAGCAGTCGGAGGATTCATTCTAACATGAGCATAAACGATTGGCTTAGGATCATAAGATTCTGAAATTGGTTTCTTTTGAAATGCACCAGCACCTAATAGATTTTTCTTAGAGAAATCTTCTCTATCAACAAGTTTAGTACCATCAGCAACATATCCTTCCGGACCTGTTTTTTCACCATTAATTTCATGGTCATAATCGCCTGACGAATTTAGAGCTCTCACTAATACGTTTTTAGCACCCTGTAAATGGCCATGCAACTTGAATAGTTTTTCAAGTTCGCCTTTGTTTTTTTCTAGATTATCAATGTTTTTGTCGTGTTCTAATCTTTTCTTTTCTTGACCAGCAGGAGATTTAAGTTTACCAACTTCTTTATCTCTTCTATCTCTCATATACTTTAGGAAACCTTCAGCTGACGGTTTGCCACCTTTTCTTACCTGATCATTAACATGCGCTTCAATCCAAGGTTCATTGCCTTTAATCATATCTGGATATTCATGGCTCATATCAGAATATGCTCTGCGTGCATTTTCCAAATGATTATGAAATTCAGTTTTCATCTCAGGAGTATAATGCGCATTCTCAGTGTTTGTTACTGGATCAATTTGATGAACGTCAGGATGTTGTTTGAAACCTTCTGTACCATCAACTGGGGTTGCAGCCATATCTTCAAGTTTTTTACCAACATATTTTGTATGAGTTACTAATCCTAATTGAGCAGCTTTTATTTTTTTACCTTCTCTGCCATTTTCAGGAGTAGAATACTTAATGGTGTTTGGCTGAAAACTTACTTTATCGCCTTCTGCTGCAACATCAGGTCTAGTATACATCAAGTCGCCTTGGAATACACCTTTCTTTGGTGCAACTTTTGGTAGATGCTCTAATGCTGCTTTTAGTTTTTCAACGAGTCCAGGAGCATGACCATGATTACGCTCGATATCTTCAGGCGTATAATTTAATTTTGGGTTCTTATTGAATGCTGATTTTGAAGCAACAAAAAACTGACCAGTTTCTGGATGATGCCCGTAAACGATAGAAGGCGCACCGTCCCATTTTGTTGAAATTTTAGTTTTAGTTGGTTTGCCTTCAATTTGTTTTTCAACACCACGAAGTGTTTTATCGGCTTCGGCTACACCTTGATGACCTTCATGAAAAGATTTATCCTCAAGATGAGTAAGATGTTTTAGTTTCTTACCTTCGCCTTCTTGTTCTTCTTCAATAATAAAAGCTCTAAAACTTAACATATTATCTTCCAATCATTTCTAGTAATTTTTTCAATCCTAATTTTGATGATTTTTTATTTTCATCTACTGATCTACCGCCATCATCTGCGTGTCTACCGATTTCAGAAGGAGAATAGAAAGATTGACCGCCAATTGTGCTACCTGCAGATTGTTTTGCTCTTTTTTGTTCGGCAGATGTTGGTGTTGTTTCTACTTTTTTCTTTTTGGCAGCAGGTTTTGTTGCTGGTGGTTTTTCAGTTTGTAAAATTGGAGCAACTGATGGTGCTTTATCTTTTTTTCTTTTAACTTCTTTTCCGACAACAACTAAAGAAGATAAAGGATCTGATTGGCTACTAAATTTAGCAGTTTGCATGGCAAAAGGAGTAACTCTACCATCTTCACCATGATGTTCAAAATATATAGAAGTACCTGCGTGTCTAACTTTTATACGATCTGGCTGACTTAAAAAATGTTCATGATCTTCACCTGGATGAGATGTTTCTAAAACAGGATCGTGACCGCCACCCGTGAAGTGTCTTATATGGTTGTGACCATGCGCTTGCATTGGTGTAGAATATGCTTTTAAAGTTTTTCTTATATGTTCAACTTTTTGTTTTGGTGTCATATTACTAATTTGTTCAGACATATGCCTAGCTATATTTTGTAATGTTGCAACATTTCTTCCGTTAATATTAGTTTTTGCTTCTGGATTATTTCTTAACCATTCTTTTCTTTGATCTGGATTAGAAATATGCTGTAATTCAGGATATTGTTCTTTAATTTTATTTTTATTATCTTCGTGAATTTTACTACCGCCATAAGTATCTTCGACACCACCATTAGAAAGAGTAATCGGTTGATTATCGTTTGAAACTTTTAAACTTACGCCATGATGTCTGCCATTGCGGTCTGTGATGAGCACATCGGAACCATCTTGTGTTTGTGTAGCTGGTATACCTGTGGCGGATTCTAAATCGCCATGTTTAGAAGTCCATCTAACATGAGCAATATCTTCATCTTTTAAACCTAATTGTTTTTTAATATCTTCAGCAGCTTTTCTGGCTCTTTCGCTAAAGTTTTTATATTGAGGAGAATTTACGCCACCAAGTTTTTCTGCAATTTCGTCGTGAACTTGTTTTGGTGTTTTCTTATTTTCGTCTCTAAATGTTTCCATATGTTTGCCACCATTAAGGTGCATACCTACTAACAATTCATGCATTTTACCTTTTGGGTCATTTCCTAAATCACCAAAATCTTCTTTGCTTGCTTTTTCTTCTAATAGATATTTAATGAAATTTCCCATATGAAAATGCTCCAATATAATTATTTTATTATATTTATATAATGAAAAAGGGGAGACCCTAAGATCCCCCCTTGAAGCAATAGAAACTGGCTGTCCGGACAGAACCCCACTGTTTATTCCCAGACTTTTCCTTGGTATCGATACTGTACTTTCGACTCCCTTGCCACGAACACCTCTAAAGGTGCAAACCAATTTCATTACTTTTATTTAGTCAAGTCCAACAGTAATATATCGTTCAACATCAACTTTATTTAAAATAAATTTTGGTGTCCAACCTGCGAACCCACCTCCAAGATTATACATACGAGCAATAACACGTGCTTCAGTTTCTGAAAGATATGTCCCAACATTATGTTCAGTTTTAGTTTCCAACACAGTGTAAGTATTATCTTTCTTTACAACCTTATAATCCATTATTTTTTATCCTTATTGATAAACTCATTCATCATCTCAGCAATCTCAAGCATACGTTCTACAGTATTGTTAGAATTAGCCCAAATCATTGCTTTTTCAACAGCCCACTGACGATTATATCGTAGCTGATCTAAACGATATTGTTCTTTCTGCTCTTGACTTAAATCATTAACTGTTGCTTGTTCCATTTGTTCTACCATTTAACCTCTCCTACTTTTGCTACCAGTCATACTCATATCAGTTTCAGGACTGTGATACATCACTGGTCCTTTATTATAAGCTACCTCACAACGAGCAGCTTTATCCAGAATAGCTTTCTGGACCTCTGGCGATTCATCACGAAGTTTCTCCATGATGCCACGCTTATAACCATTACCTACTTGATTGCCTAATTCATACAGGCTCTCAGTAGTATAATCAGGAATGTTAAATTTGAGCTCGCCACGATAGGCTTTTTGAAGCTGGCGTTGGTTCGGATGCAAACCACGTTCGAGCAACCACTTGTTATGTTTGGCAGTCGCTTCAGCTAGTTTTTTTGATTTTGATTGTTTAGTTTTAGATTTATAACGAGAAGTAGTAAGATATGGACCCACAAGATGCATAGACAAAATATTTACCTTTCAATAATATGGACTTTGCATTTCACCAGTATAAGGATTTAGATAAGTTTCTTTTTCATCTAAAGGATTAATAAAGAATACATGTAACTGCTGTATTTTATTCATTTGTGCGGTATAGGTTGTTACGTTTGCTATAGGAGCAGATGCTCTCGTAGGAATTGTATATGTAAAGAGTACCTGTTGAGTATTTGCAAACTGGTATCTAAACGGATCCATTATCTAGTAACCTGAGAATAGAAATTAACCTGACCGAACATAATCTTCGTAGTAATACCAGTTTGGTCTGTTAAAGATAAATCGTAAACATAGATAACTTTTGGAGGATAACCAACAGCACCACTTGTACTTACGTTACCTGTTCTCTGTGCAGAAAGAACCAAATTATACCAGCCAGAATTAGCAACCTGAATTTCACCATTAGCAGTCGACAATTGTTCAATAATTGTATTATTTGTATAAGATTGTCTAATCTGCATAGCAGCAACATACGAACTCAAATCAATATTCATTGAGTTTGCATTTTGAATGTTAAGTGCTAATTGAAATGTTTCGCCTTGTTGGAAATTAAGGTCGTATCTATTTGTTGGCATAATCGCAGTTTCCTTGTTAGATCCTGCACTTATTTATACATAATCATTCCAGTCAGGTTTCTTAGTATTTTTTTTAAGATCGCTTACGGCATCCCTTAGCATATTAAGCTCGAACAGAGCTACTACACCAATGTACAGTGTCATTTCTTCGATATTATTATTTGTTAACCATCTCATAAACGAAAGAAAAACAATTAACATTACAAGATTAATTAAAAACCTAATCATTACAATCTCCAAATTATCATATTATCATTATAACCTAACTTGTGTAAAATGTCAAGGAGTTTTTACACAAATCCACTCTTTATCACCAATTTTATATTTTGCGTGAGTTTTTGTTTCCATATCAAGGCATTTACCTTGAGACATAGATTCTATAGGTCTGAATTGTAAGCGAGCACCAATATAAACACCATCTACACCATCATCTCTTTTAGCAAACTGACACGTTTCATATCGAACCCATGATATACCATCCCACTGCTCTGCTAGATAATAGCAGTCGACAGGCATAATCCCTCCATGGGATTATTTATTTAAAGCTAGCAAGTTTTGTTCTATCAAATTTAAAAGCTGGTTTAGATCTTTCATTATCTTCTTCGCCAAATTTGGTGTTATCCATAATTGGTCGATCGTCAGATAAATCTTGTGCAGACTCTTCTACATTGTATAACCGCATCTTGCTGCGATCCACACCAACAACAAACTTACGATTGCTCCCTGGATCATTATAGCGATTCTTGAGTTGCTTAACCATAATTTGATTACGTTGCTCCAAGTCTTCGGACGTGATGAGTGCAAACATAAAATCAGCTGTTGCTGGGAGTCCGAAGGATTCCGACGTATCTTCCAATCCCACGTCGCTGTTCGAATATCCGCTTCTAGTTGTTTGAGTCGCAGAGACGACAGGAACATCGTACTCCACTGCGAGCCCTCTAAGCTCTTCTGCAATGGCTTTGATAAGGGTATAACTATTGACGTTGGCTCCATTTTTTATCCTTGATGACATACAGATGTTCAGATAATCGATATAGATAATATCTGGAACAAAGTTCTTCTTAATTTTTAATTCTTCCAATAGATGACGGAAGTTAGCCGAACCAGCACAAGCAGTTGGATATTCTTTAATGATCAGTTTGCCGATAGTTTTACCACGGATCTTTTGTACTTTTTTATCGTAAACATCTTTTGGTAATGCAGCAAGTTGATCAATAGCTGTATCAAGAAGATTAGCATCGATACGTTCTGCAATCTTTTCTTCAGACATCTCCATAGTAATATATAAAACATTAAGACCAGCTACCATATTAGCAGCTGAACAACTACACATAAACAACGATTTACCAACACCAGTACCCGCCAATGCAATATTCAAAGTCTTGCGTGGCATACCACCATTTGTAATCTTATTAAGATAATCTAGATCGAACGGAATACGAATTTCTTTCTTATGATAATATTCATAACGATCATTTGCATCTTCAAGAAAATCATGACCGATGTGAGTATCAAAACTAACAGCTAATGCATCAGAAAGAACCTGTGGTATTGAACCTTTACTCTTTACTCCATTCTTATCATCTAGGATTTGAATGCTCGCCATGATTGCATTATAGATAGCTTTTTCTTGACAGAACTTTTCTGTTTGGTCAAGAAGCCATGGCAGTTTAGTATTCTCTTCTTTCTGTAACCCATTAACATTTTCCTTGATCTTCTGATACGTATCCTCAGACAATCCATCTCTATTAAGAAGTTCGACATTCAAACTTTCTTTTGAAGGAATAGAGTTGTATTTTAGGATATGAGTATTAAAAATATCAAATAAGATTTTATCAGAAGGGTCTTGAAAATATTCTAACTTAAGAAAAGGAATTGTCTTTCGAGCATACTCCTCGTTGTGTAGCAAATTGTTGAATATCAGCTTTTCTACGCTCATTTAATCTTTCCCCTGCAATCTTCTTTATTTCAGCTTTTCGAATATCTGATGCAATCATCCATTCGACAATCTCCTCGGCTATACGCCCACAGCCGAGGCACACATTATTATCGTCATACCAACAAATCTGCTGACAAATATTTTCAATCAAAATTTAAAATTCCATTAACATAATTTTCAGCAGCGTCTTTGACAAAGTGAATACTATTATTTGGATATTCTACATTATTAATTTGAAGATCATCTTTGTAAAAATCAATACACAAAGTTTCGCCTTCTAGAACAATAATAGCTTTTCTGTTACCTTGTTTATATTCCTCAATCACCGAGCTCATCATCATCCTCCATAATTGAACCAGTTGAAAATTTATATTGTTTTTCGATATATTGAGCAAAGTCTGTTTCGGTAAACATCTTTTTCCAGAATGCCCCGTTATCTACAATATCACCTGCTCGCATAGAAGGTGTATGAACTTCACCAGTTTCTTTATCTACTGTGGCATACCAACCGTTCTTAGGTTTAACAATATACCCACCATCAAGAGCCACATCAAGCAAACCTGACCAACGATTAATGCCTCCTTCGAAACTGACTGTAATAGGAATCTTAGACTTTTCCTTAACATAACGAGACTTTTCCACATTAATAACAAAGTGGTAACCTTGAATCTCTGTACCGTCCTTATCTTGCTGACGACCAAGGATCCAAATATTATCTGAACCATAATAAGAACCAGTACCACCACCAACGATATCTTTTGGATATAAACCAATTTCCTTATAGGTATGATTGATCACTGCCATAGGAATATCTTTAAGAGTCAAGTGTGGTGTAATCATACGGAACAAAGATTTTAATTGCTTCGCACGAGTCATATCAGAAACTGACTTCTCGTTTAATGCATCTTCAACTTCTTTCTTAGAAGCTAAGTTACCGATCGAATCGATAACAATCATTACATGATCATCACGTGATAGTTCTGACATCTGTTTCATAATATCAAACTTCAGTTCCTCGATGTCAGTGATCGGAGTATGAACGACAGAATCAAATGGAATCTTGAATGTAGTAAAGTATGACTGGGGAGTACCAAACTCTGAGTCATAAAAAAGAATTACGCCATCTGGATACTTTTTCAAATAAGCAGAAGCAAGAAGAAGTGCGAAACCAGTTTTAAAATGCTTAGATGGACCAGCCAACATGGTTAGTCCTGGAGTGATACCTCCATCAACTGATCCCGACAGGGCTACGTTGATCATCGGGACTGATGTTGGAATCATGTCCTTCTTCGTGAAGATCTTGCTGTCGGTTAATGTTGCCGTTAGGTCGATCGTGCTGTTCTTGATTAACTTGTCTTTCAGTGCCATTATCTTCTCCAAATATCTCAGGTCCAATTATTAATATACTATGTTTCTCTTTATTAGTCAATCTTTTATTTTTTAATCCATGATTAGATGCCAGCAATAATACAACGGCGAGAGGATCAAATACAATAACAAGCAAGAATATAACCCACCGAACAGCAACTTCAAGTGTCTCAGGTCCGCTGGTTCCATATAATGCCGCTGCAATGTATTTGACTGGACCAACTTCTGCTTCAAGTTTTTTGATGCTCGAGTCAAGTTTAACTTTTTGTGATTTGAAACCTGATATAATATCGACGTGTCTAGATTTTTCTTTTGTAAGGTCATCACGAATCTTTCGTTGTTTATCTGCAGCCTGTAAAGAACTAGCAGCCTGTCCCTTATCAGTCATTTTTGTAACAGCAGAATCAATCTGCGAAATCTGTTTATTCAAATCATCAATTATTGCTTGTTCAGAATCAATTTTAGTTTGAACAATTTGTGCATCATCAGCACTACCAGTTGTAATGTTTATGTTTTGTTCGATGTGTGCTTTTGAAAGAAAACCAAATGTACCCATGCTGGTAATTAACATTAATACAACTACTGCCAATGACAGATATACTTTCAGCAACCAAGGACAACTTTTCCAATTATGAAATAGCCATGTTGATGCAACTAACTTACCTATTTCTAGTGCAGTTCCCATCACAATGATAGGATAATATGCAGCTGAGAAGATAGCAGTTAAACCAATAATCGAAAAATACGCAGATACTCCTGATATTGTAAACGATACCAGGATTGTAATTATGTTAAGCATTGCTTACGTAATCATTTATCTTTTTAATGAAAGCTGCCATTTTCTCAGCACGGTCTGGCCAAAGAATATAAGTTTTATCTGGATCTTTTGTAAGGTTATTAAGCAGTGGCATAACCATATCAATCAATCCCTGTAGCTTTGCTTGATTATCTAAAGCTGTTTTAACAACAATTTTAGATTGCTCTTCTACTTTCTTCTTAAGCATTTCTTCATGCTTTTTTAATTCTGCTTCTGATACTAAGCTGAAACCAAAATCATTTTCATTCATTATGTAAAAAATCCTTCCAGTGTTGATGTTTTCTCTACTTCCCATCCAATTACCTCCGTTATAGAACGTAGCGGTTCAAGGAAACTCTTATCGAATTGTAAATCGCGATCAATATACTTATCTAATTTAAACTCAGCTGGCAATTCTTCGGGTACTGCGATAACAGTATCATGTATAGGATTGGGCGTTTTAAGATAAGCAAATCGAACTTTATCGCCATCAGTTATTGGCATGATATTATTTAATTTATGTTTTAGTAATAGATTATTAAAGAGCAATGCACCTTTAACTTGTATCGGTGTACCTGATTTATAAATATTAGAAGCATCCTTATACTTCCACATATTTTTAATACCACGTGGGAATGCAACATCTTCAAACGGAAGTTCTAGAAACTTAATACGAAACTCTGAAACAAACTTTTGTAATTCATTTTCAGACTTATTCATAACAATTTCAAGAGCGTTTTTAATATTTTCACGACAAGCAGAAGGAGTTGATGAACGAACTGCTTCGATTCCACTGATCTTCAGTTTCGGTTTATCATACTGAACACCTTCAACATTCCAAGCATTTAGAATATACATCTTCTTGCCACGCCAGATACCTTTGTTGGCAATAGTTTCACGCTTCATCTGCATCTTTTGCTGATAGGCATTCATCATACCAGCTAACTCGTCATAAGACTTATCCATATACGGCTGAATATAACGATCACAAAAGTCGTCAATCAACTTAACGGCTTCAAGTTCATCACAATTTTCTGGAATCAATTTCTCGAACGTAACGTAGATTGAATCTGTATCAGAAGCAATAACGTAATCTGAACCAGTCGTTTTACACAACTTGTTCATGTACTCATTCATTTTCTGTTCAATCCAACGAATTGATAATTGACCGCTGGTTGTAATTGCTTCGGCATGGTTGAAGTTGAACCATCGAAAAAACTGATTCCCAAGGGCACCGTAAGCAGAGTTAAGCTGAATTTTTTTCGCAAGTTGCATATTGTGATAACGTGCGATTGCTTTTTCATCTTCACTAGACTTGGTTTTTTCATAACTCTTTTTGGCTTCAAGCATCTTTTTCTTATACAATGAACGGTCATTATACATCTTCTCCATTAATGCCGGAAGGAAACCTTGTTTATCTTTTCGGTACATACACCCATTAGCAGCATAAGTTACTGACCCATCTCGATATTCCCAATTACCTCTTAACATATAATCGATAGAAGGAAAATCAATTTTTCCAGCAAATGTTTCGGGGCTGATATTATACTGCATAATCAAATGCGGATACAAACTATTCAAATCGAAAGATACGATCCACTTACTCAAACCAATTTTAGGTTCTTTAACATGACCGCCAACTAACGCTTCGTTATCAGGTTGTTTTTTAAATTGCGGAATAACAATATTTTGATTTAGAAGATAGTTATGAATTATAACATCCCAAGAACGAACAGTAGTCATCGTATCATCATAGTTGACCTTAGCATCATAAGCGATAGCCATGACCTGTTCAATAAACTTTAATTTATCTTCAAGTTTATCGACAAGAACAGTATCCTTAATATTATACTCAATGAACAACTGATGATTACGATTATAAAGATCGGTTAGATCCTTATAACCTTGATCGCGATAATCAACTTTTTTCTCGCCAAGCTCAAGCTGGGCAATATAATCTAGCTTATATGATTCTTGGTTGCCAAAAGAAAACTTACGGTATAGCTGATAATAATCTAAAGTTGATAGACCAGCGATATCATAGGTTTGGTTCTCTTTGCCACGGAACTCAACATTACGCTCGGATATCATACCCCAAGGAGAGAGTTTCTTAGCTTCCTTCTCATTGAATACTCTTTTGATACGGTTGATAAGATATGGGATGTCGAAGAACTCGATGTTCCACCCCGTAACGATATCTGGCGACCAGCTAGGCGATTGCCATACCTGCAGGAATCTTTCAATAAGTTGATACTCGTCTTTGCATTTGATGTAACTGATGTTTGAATCATTAGTTTTAAAATCTCCCATACCAAATACTGCAGTCGCACCCTTACAGCGGATAGTGATAGCAGTTAATTCCTGATCGGCTTCAGCGATATTCGGAAAACCATTATCTGATTTACACTCAATATCGATTGATACAACATTAATTAATTTTGGGTCATAATCAATATCACCTTTATAATTATCATAGATAAACATATACGGATAATTGGTCAAACCAAAAATCGGCATGTTACCAACGTCTTCATATCGTTTTGTAAAATCACGTGCGTCATTAATGCTATCAAAATCTATTTTAGCAACTGCTTGACCATCAAGTGTTTTAAATTCACCATCTTTGTTTGGGATAAAAAGATATGGTTTGTATTGGATAACTTCTTTAACAGGAAGTCCCATATCATAACCACGAAGATATATACGATCGCCACGACCGAAAACATTTGTATAAAATTTAGACATTAAATCTCCACGAAAAAACACGAGGCATATTATTATAATACCTCGTGTTGATTAAAATGTAAAGGGAAATTTTAAGAAAAGATTGTAAGAGCTTCGTTATATAAAGCAATTCTTTCTTCAAGACCAATAGTACCGCCATTAATTCTGCGAGTAACTTTTTCAATGTCACCAGTGTCTGATATATCATTAAGATGTCTATCGTTCCAGTACCAGCCAGCAGACATTGCTGCTCCTTCTGGAGTTTCAAGATAATCAACAGCCGCATCAAGATCCATTTCTAATGCGTTTGAGAATTTAGTATAGTTCTCTTTACCAGTAAGCTGAATCAAACCACGACCACGAAATTTCCAACCATCGCCAGAAGCTTCTGAGCCATTACCCATTCGCCCAGAATAAATACGATTTGCAATTTTTTCGGGTTGATGTTCGTATTCTGCTGGATTAGCATTTTCGAAATATCTTGGAAATATCTTTAACAGCTGTGCTGCTTTATAATTAAGATTTTCTTTGGTGTGGTTAAGACCGCCAGACTCATGCCCAACTTGAGCAATAAACATAGCGATACGATTTGACGAATTGATTTCGAATTTTTCACATGTTTTATTCAGAGGATCAACGAAAGAGTCAATGATATTTTCATTTGTATCTTCGAAAAACTTCTGGAGATTTTCTTTTGTAAACATAACATTCTCCAATAAAATAGAGGGAAATTAATCCCTCTATTTATTATTTTAATTACCGTTTATAATAACTAGCTCATCGACTGTATATGGCCACATCAGACTAAACTCCATGCACGACGATTGTTACGTTGATTACTTTCATATATTGCTGCGAAGTATTCGACGTCTCGTACATTTTGTGGATCTTGAGAAAGAATAAATCTTTCTTCGGCACTTAATTTTCTAGTTTTGTTTTCATCGGTTGAAACTACTTCATTTGCAACTCTATGAATATCAGAACGATTAATGCCGATATCAGCAAGTTCACGATCGTTTAGTTTATAAAGTTCATTAATAGTACGATTTATTTTTTCTTGACGAATGAGCCAGGAATTAATTTTTGTTAACATTTATCTTACCTTATCTTCGTCTGTGTACGGTTCTTTTGCTTTGTATTCGGTGATATCAATTTTCTTAGGTTTCTTATGTTCAGGGATAACATGTTCAAGCCAAATTTTCAAAAGACCATTAACTAAAGCTGCATTATTAACAACAACATTATCAGCTAGAGTAAAGGAACGATTGAATGGACGATCAGAAATACCTTTATGTAAGAATGTCTGATTAACTCCATCTTCAGTAAGTGTATCGATAGTAGTAGAACCCTTGATAACAAGTTGATTTTCTTCAAGAGTCATTTCAATATCATTTTTACCGAAACCAGCTACTGCCATTTCGATAACATAAACATTATCATCAGTTTTTTTAAGGTTAAAAGGTGGATACGATGGATTCAATGCAGTGTTAGAAATATAATTAACTGTTTCGTTAAGACGTTCAGCAAACTTATCTGAACCAACGAAAAATTTATTAAACTTATCTAGATCTGCGAATGCGCTGTCGAATTTATAAAATGTCATATAGACCTCCTGATTAGGCAAGGTGAAAATTACGTAGAACCTGTTAAGCATTCTACGGTTTATTTATATTGCATCGCAATAAAAATTAGTAAATTAGTGATATTTTTTTTGCATTTTTTCTTTAGTTGTTACCATCATTCTTTTCATTGGTTCATCAGTAAGATAAATTGGAGTAAGTCCAGCATCTTTAAATTCTTCGCCAGCTCTTAAAAGTCTAACGAAACTATTTTCTGGATCTTCCTCACGATACATATCAGCCGCATCCATAACCATTTGTTCTGGTAACATCTTAAGGTCTAATACTGGTATTCCGTAAACTGATTTCATAGGAACTCCTTATTGTTTTTATTATTAGTTCCATTATATAATTTAATCCCACAATCCTCTGTAGTATTTTCCGAATAGTCTTAGACCGTTAGCGATACGATCATTCCACTTTTCATATCCTTCTCTATCGAACTTATGAGTGTTATTTGGTCCGTGAACCATTTCATTTGCAATTACTTTGCCATCTTTATTTTTGACTTCTTTCCACTGAATATCATGTTCGCCAGTGTGAAATTGACTATCTGCGTTATCATCGATAAGCTGAGCAAATGCCCAAATCATTTCGTCAATAATCCATTCCCAACGCTTATGGTGATTGTTGTCAGTGTCGTACTCATTTTCTTTTGTAGGAGCAGCTGTTGATTTTAAATGATCAGGAACATCTTCATCATCTGTATTTGGAGAACCGTGGAGCTGTTCTTTCAACTTGACAAGAGTAGGATGGATAATAAGTGCAAGAGTATGATCGGCTGACCATACATCGTAGTTGTCAATGTGAACTTTTTGTTTACGTCCAAGCCAATGGAAATATTTGTTAATTGTTGCATTTAAAACATATTGCCACTTATCAAGAAGCCAAATAACAACTTTATCTAATTTTGTATAATCTTTTTCTTCGACTTGAAAGCCATACTCTACCTTATGCATCATAGCAAGATAGTCACCTTCAATATCATAAGTCGACCAGTGCGAAGGATATGGTCCTAAATTTACTTTCATAGATCACCTTTTTATAAATACAAAAAACTTTGGAGGATATTATGTTTGCTAGAATACAATTTTATATTTTTTTATTATCTTTATTTGCTGGCGGTTTAGCATATTGGAAAAAAGATTTAGAACAAAAAGCATTCCTACAATATAATCAATTGCAATTAGAACGGGCTGCTAAAGATCGCGAAGAATTCGCAGCTAAGATGTCCGAGATACAAGATAAACAACGGACAGTTGAAGATAATTTAGCGAAACAGAATGATAATTTAAATCAAAAACTGTCTAATATCGATAGTTATTTATCGTCACCTGATGTTAATAAACACGATCAAGTATCATCAGATATTTTAAAAAATACAATTAATCAGCTTCGTGGAGTTTCGAAATGAAAAGAGTATTATTACTGACCACGTTAATGCTTGCTGGATGTCAAACAGTTGTCACTACACAAAAACAGCTTGTCATATTACCATCGGCTAGTATGTACAATTGCCCAACGGTAGAATCTTATCCAGATCCAAAAAAATTAACTGATATTGAAGTTGCTAAATTAATTGTTCAGCTTGATAGATATAATAAAATTTGTAAAAATAGTATTGACTCTATCAAAACATATTTAGAAAATGCTAAGAAGACCGCAGAGAAAAATTAATAGCTTCATATTCATCTGCGATCCGTTTATCTTTTGTTAATATTATTAACTTACCCAAGCGACTAATAGAGTAATATCTTCCGTGTTTAAGATATCGTACCTCTATTATGTACATGATTTGTTAATATAATTCCTCGCAGTTTTCTGCAGCTTTAAGAGCTATTGCTTGGGCTTCTTTTTTAGTAAGAATATTTATATTAGCTTCTGGATAGAAGTTACTCATTTCAGCATGTTCGCCAATATTACGAATGCCATAGATAATTCCAGTTCCATATAAACCTAAACGAATTTCTACAGAAACAATTTCTTTTTCTTTAACGTATGGTTCAAAAGTAAAATAAGTGTTTACCCAAATTTTACCATCGATTTCTTTTTCGTCTTCGTGAATATGTTTACGGCAACGAGCTACCCAAAATCGATCATTGATCTCATATTTAGTTTCAAATTTCATTGACAAATTCTCCGAAAAACTGGACGATTCCATACATCATAACCAATAATAACATCGCGGCAAATCGGCTGATACTGTTGGTTGTAGTACCATTGTTGCTGTTGGTTCTGTTGCTCACTCATAGCACCCAACATTCCACCGATGATCAAACCACCGATTAGTGGTGCTGCCCAATCACCGCCATTTCCGCCACGATTGTAATAGTTATTGTGGTTTCCGTAATGATGATAATAGTCTGCATGCGCACTGGTGACTGTAAGACCAATTGCCATAACTGCGATTACAATTTTATTCAACATTGAGATAAACTTTCTTTTCTGGATTAGCGACCATGTTCCAAACTGAACGAAGATAATCGATATCGGTTTCTTCTAATTTCAATTCAACATAAACACGAACTTTTTCAAAGTCTGAAAATTTATGTTCATAAACAGCTTCTAGAACTGCAGTTTCCTGCGCATCAAGATTGGCTGAGTATTTTTCCATATCTTCTTCATTCCACATATTTAACTCCTTATTTTCAATCATATTACTATTATAGCGTATAGAGCAGAAAAGTCAAGGAAAAAAGACGATTGAAATCGTTGAGCTTTTAAACGAAAAACGCAGAGACCTAAATCTCTGCGTTTCTAACCAATTTGTATAGAGGCTATTAGAAGTTAGTTGTTAAACCAACCATAATCTGGTCGCCAGTTGTATTAAAATTTGTTGTAGTGTCAAAGGTACGAGCAACGGTCGCATTTAGAGAATACTTAGAATTGATGTTATATGTAACACCAGTTCCTAGCTGATGGCTCTGGTAACCATCACGTCCGCTGTTAAATGCAGAGGTATAGGTATATTGAAGAGCGTTGATAGTAAACTTATCGTTCACCCGATAATCAGCATTACCGTATACGGCAAAGTATGGAAAGTTAGAAGTTCCGAATCTTTCGCCAACGCCAATCTTACTCGATAGTGTTACATTAGAAAAGGAAGGAAGTGCATAACCAACCTGTGCTTCTAAATTTTGATTCAACGTTGAGCCTGGAACTTGAGTAGTTTGAGCCATACCACCAACAGTAAATCCCTTGCCTAGATTGTGGGTGTATGTAAGTTGATAAAGTTCGTCTGACTTTGAACCAAAATTCTTAGCAAGGTCTTGACCGTAAGCAACCGACAAACTATCTGAGCTACTTGCAGTTTCGACAGTAGCTACTGGTGGAAGCGGTGCCTTCTTCTTTGAAGGAAGATCAGTTGCGAATGCAGATGTTGCTAGAACAACAGCGGCTACTGTAATTAATAACTTCTTCATTTAGTACTCCTTAGTGTTTAAAACAAAGCCAAGATAAATCTTAACCTTTCATGATTATAATGTATATAGTTAAATTAGTAAAGTATTATTTTTTGGCTGGGAGACAGGGACTCGAACCCCGATAAGCAGATTCAAAGTCTGCGGTCCTACCATTAGACGATCTCCCAATAATGGAGCGGACGATGGGGGTCGAACCCACGACATTCTCGTTGGCAACGAGATGCTCTACCACTGAGCTACGTCCGCATTATTTGGTAGTCGGTGACGGTCTCGAACCGCCGACATTCTCGGTGTAAACGAGATGCTCTACCAACTGAGCTAACCGACCATTATTCTATAAATACTGCGTATTATTATATAGGCTGCTGGAGAAAAATTATGATCGATGACATGAACTTTTTAGAAAAAGCATATCTTTTTGCTACATTAGCAAATGCCGCATATACAGATGATTGTAGTAAAAATTTCTTAGAGTTAGAAATGAAACCATACAACTATGTATTTTTTAATAATGATGGCGCACAAGGTCATGCGGCATGTAATAAAAATGATTTAATTATAACATGTCGTGGTACTCAGCCTACAAAAATAAATGATTTATATGCAGATTTAGATACTATTCCTAAAAGACATGCTCTTGGTTGGGTGCATGAAGGTTTCAGAAGAGAAGCTAGAAAACTTTTACCGATGGTATTAGAGTATATTAAAAAATATCCAAATCGTAAAATTTGGTTGGCTGGTCATAGTCTTGGTGCAGCAATGGCTCTTTATATCACACAAGAGTTAGAGTTTGCTGGTTATAATCCAGAAATGTTATTTACTTATGGTTGCCCGAGATTAGGTAACAAAGAATATGTAGATTGTATCAAAACAAAACACCATAGATTCGTAAACTGTAATGATATCGTAACAAGAGTTCCGCCAGCATTTTTAGGATTTTATCATCATGGAACATTACACTATATTAATTACTACGGTAATATTAGACAGCTAACACCTTGGCAGAAATTAAAAGATAAAATTAGAGCACACTATCATGCTCTTAAAAATGGTAAATTACTTGAAGGTATCGACGACCATAGCATCAGCTTGTATGCTACAAGAATTAAAAATATCGATCCTAACAAATAATCATTTATTAAAAAATTTATAATAGATCATTGTTGAATACCAAACCATGCTACATGTAAGTAGCATAGAACCACCAACGAAAGAAAACCATTGGTGGAGAGAATAACAAAAAAATACACCCCATGCTTGACCAGTGTAAAAAAACAACGGCGAAAGCCAATGAGTACCTTTTAATGTTTTGTCTTTAATAATTTGTTGAATGTTTATAATAACAAATAGACATCCGACGAATGGAAAGAAAGCATTAATTAAATCGATTATACTTTGATCCATTGGATATCCTTTATAATGGAGGAAGAGGTGGGATTCGAACCCACGGTAGACTATTCACCTACGCTGGTTTTCAAGACCAGATCCATAAACCGCTCGGACACTCTTCCATTATTTTATAGCTGCACGTTTACGCAACTCTGTTGTTGAAAATCTATGTTCTCTACTATTATAAATTATTTTTATTTTTTTTCTTAAACATGCAGTTTTACCTGTAAATTCTGTATCTCTATATTCTTCACCAAGAAATCTAATATCAATATGCTGCGATAAAAGAATATCAATCACATCAGCCTCGGTGGCGTAAGGAATAATTTTGTCAATAAATTTACAAGCATCCAGCTGCATCCATCTTTCATAGATAGTTTGTGCTGGTTTATTTTTTGTATCAGGTCGGTCTATTGTAGGATCTGTTTGTAAACCAACAATAAGGTAATTACATTGCCTCTTACATTCTTCTAACATTGCAATATGTCCTGCATGAAGGAGGTCGAATGTTGAAAATGTAATGCCAATTTTTTTACCAAACATAATATACTCCATAACTGGTGCAAGTAATTGGAATCGAACCAATCTTGGAAGCCTTATGAGAGCTTGTCGACACCTTGCCGACCTACTTGCCTTTTTTTAATATAATATTTATTATAAAAATAAAGTTTGGCCATATCAGCTGCATAATGCCAAAATCTATTCTTTTCTATTTTTGGAAGAGCATCAAACCATTTCCAAAATTCTTTATTAAAATTTTCGTTGTTTAATTCGTCTTCCATATTAGTTCTCTAAAATTGGTGCGCTTGGTAAGATTCGAACTTACACTGTAATGCTTCTAAGGCATTCGCCTCCTAACCGTTGGGCTACAAGCGCATTAATCTTCTATTACGTCAATTTAATTAGTATTCAACAGGAACGAGTATGCATCCTCTTTTCAGTGCACGGGTTCCCATGGTTATGAGGCTTATACCTCCCCGACCACGCCAAACAAGAGAGCCACACACCTATCGGGTGGAGAGCTTACTTGACCGTGTAGCTACACTGCCTGTTGAATATTGGAGCGGAAGAAGGGAATCGAACCCTCGACATTTAGATTGGAAATCTAACGCTCTACCAACTGAGCTACTTCCGCAATCTTGGAGGTCTCAAAGGGACTCGAACCCCTAACCTTATCGTTCGTAGCGATGAGCTCTTCCAGTTGAGCTATGAGACCAATAATTCATTTACAAAATGTTTTAGTAATTTATGATGACGACCATGGTGCCAAAACTGAGGCATATAACTCCATGAGTCATACCAGTATTTATTTGATTCAGGATGAGGTCCAATAACACCTACATTACCTTCTATGATTGCTGCAGGATGACCAAGATCTTTATATTCGCCATACCAAGCTATCGTTTTGATATTGCCCATATCACCTGGATTTTTAATAGACTTTACGTATTTTTTAAATTTTTCATTTTCTATAAATTTAAAAGTACAACCATCATAAAAATACATATACTCTAAATCGCTAGAGTAACCATGTGGTTTATCCCATCTAACAGGAAGTACAGTACCATAACTTCTTTTAGTAAGAGCATCTGGTTCTTTGATATATTGAACAGGCTCTGGTGTAATTAAATCAAAATATTGAGAACCAGCCCAATATGCACCCATACAAATACCAAGATATTTTCCACCACGTTCTACATATTTTTGGATAATATCAATTTTATCTTTTAACAAAAAATCAAATATATCAGCATCCCCAAGACCACCTGGAAATACTACCATATCGAATTTGTTTAAAAATTCATCATCTAATTCTGTTTCATCAAAAGAAGTGCAGCTGTGGGATTTATCCATTGCATCAGTAAAGCCAGCTGCACTATCAAATGAACAATAAGGATGATGGATGTAGATCGCAATATTAGCCATAACAAACTCCATTAATGGCACCAGTGTAGGGAGTCGAACCCTAGCTCTCGGTTTTGGAGACCGATGTGCTACCGTAACACTTCACTGATATTATAGAAACTTAAATGCAGCAATAACAATTGAAATAGCAACTAAACCAACGATTACGATTTCAATTTTATGAGCAGTTGATAGACCAAGAAATTTCTTTTCTTCAGCAACAACAACTTTCTTTATAGAAGCAAACTTATCTTCAACATGATAGTTCTTCATATCAGCACTAACTTCTGTTAGCTTGTCTTTAAAAGATTCGATATGAACCATCAATTCCTTATGCTTTTGAGTTTGCTCATTAATGTAATCAGTAATGTCAGCAATGTTATCAATAAGGTTAATATGATGTACTGGAGGAATTGGATCAGTACTCAAAACATGAGGGTTAGTAGATAATGGAATAGAAGCAATTGCTTGTTGAGCTTGCTGAAGAGCAGCTTCAATACTTGCTGTGTTAGATTGATCTGTTAGATTTACTTCTTGATTAGTCACGTCATTCATTATATAGCTCCATTTTGAAAATAATATTTATATTGGCGATCCGTAGGGGTATCGATCCCCTCTCACTCGTTAGACAGACGAGTATCTACACCTGCTGATTCACGGACCTTTATTGTTTAACCATTCCTGGTATTCTTTATCATGTTCCACATTAAAGAAAACATTTTTAGTTTCTAAAATAGAAAGGTTCTTATAAACTTCATTATAGTACTTATTGCATAAGCACATAAGAGTTTGATGAATTAATAAATTTATCTCTTTATCCCCAGTAATGGAAGCTATTTTAGTCATCTTGATTACTTCTTTGAATGGCGCCACCAGAACATCGTCTAGGTAATAACAGAGGCGGTAGCTACTCCGCTTATTTTCCCTTCGCGCTTCTCAGCCTTTGACACGAATGTTCCAGTTATTAGTTGGAGGGACGAGTCGGACTCGAACCGACACCTTGAGGATTTGCAGTCCATTGCATTAGCCAATTTTGCTATCGTCCCATTTCTTTACACACTTCCTCAATAGAGACCGTTGACCCGTTGGAGTCATCACTGGTTAATTCCAGATCCCTGTTGCGCTTCTACGAGAGGCGTGGGCGGTACATAGTGGTTGCGGAGTCTTGGATTCGAACCAAAGATCTTCAGTTTATGAGACTGACGAGATGACCACTTCTCTAACCCGCAATAATAATGGTGCCGCTTATCTGATTCGAACAGATCGCCTATGAATTACTAGTTCATTGCTCTACCAAATGAGCTAAAGCGGCATATATGGTGCCTATTGTAAACAAGGGCTATCTTTGGGTGCCCGAGTTTACAATAGGACTTTGTTATGGTGCCCCCAGTCGGATTCGAACTGACCACCTGATGCTTACAAAGCAACTGCTCTACCTAATGAGCTATAGGGGCATATTGGTGGAATCTATCGGACTTGAACCGATCACCTACTGCGTGCAAGGCAGTCGCTCTCCCAGATGAGCTAAGACCCCATGAATTGGCTGGAGTGGCAGGATTCGAACCTGCGACCAAGTGATTAACAGTCACCTGCGCTACCGCTGCGCCACACTCCAATAAACTTTATATTCTTATAATAGCTTAACTTAATTATATAGTCAAGTGTTATTTTATAAATATTTTATCCTAAACATCATGAAGGAGATTATCATGAACTTATCTAAAATTAACGATACAATTGCTTTAAAAACAGTTGCTGTAATGTCAAGCATTTGGTGCGTATATGCATTTTTAGTATGGTCAATGCTACCAACAGTATTTCCTGCAGCACAAGATTTTGTTTTTTATGTATCAGGTGGTATTATTCAATTAGTAGCACTACCACTTATTATGGTAGGACAAAATTTAATGGGTGCTGCTGCAGAACAACGTGCACAAGAAGATCACGAACATCTTATAGAAATTTTAAAAGATATTCAAGAAGATCATCAGGCTCTTGCTGAAATAGTAGCTTCATTAAAGAAGTAATAAAGTGGTGGTTTTTCTTATGTCAGGAAAACCACCAAACCCCGCATACGCAGCCCATCCCACTTTTCGCGTATGGCGGAGGCAGCTATCTGTGGGTCTGCCTTTAATGGTCAAAGTGGGTGGATTTGAACCACCGAGCTCCTCCTTCCAAGGGAGGCGGGAACGACCAGACTTCCCCACACTCTGATATAAATTGGTAGTGAGCAGGGGAGTCGAACCCCTCTTGCTTGAGCGAAAATCAAGAGTCCTAGCCGATAGACGAGCCCACCTTAAAATAAAATGGGGTATTGATCCTAGTGAAAGAGACCCCACACGCATCTGTGCTACGAAGTATCTGAGAGACACTTCCATGCTGACAACTAACTCTCACTCCTCTTTATTTTATATGGCGAGGAGCTTAACCGCCGCTAGAGCTACCAATCTTTGGTTGGCACAGTTGGTAACGATCCAACCACCCCTGTCTTATCAGGACAGTGCTCTACCTCTGAGCTATGCGCCAGTAAACTTTGGTAGACACTGCAGGGATCGAACCTGCGACAAAGAGATTAAGAGTCTCCTGCTCTACCAACTGAGCTAAGTGTCCATGGTAGCTTCCAGTAGGATTCCAACCTACATGCTCCCCGATCCGAGGAGAACTTGTGCAATGTTTTTTTCCGGTACCAGTACTAGAAGCAATTAGTTCATGGAAGCAAACTTTGGTGAACTCTGTGGGGTTCGAACCCACGACCACTGGTTTAAAAGACCTGTGCTCTACCAACTGAGCTAAGAGTTCGTATAATGGTGGGTGAGGTCGGAGTCGAACCAACATTGTTTACCACATAGGGACCGGATTTACAGTCCGGAGATGCACACGCCATAGCATCAACTCACCCGAAATTCGTTGCTGGTTACTCCTTCCAGCGTCAGACTTTCGTGCTGACAGGTTTAGGTCAAAGGGTTACGTTCGTACCAAGAGGAACTTCAGTTGTCCTCTAACTGTATCCATCTCAACCTGTACGAATGATTGAGATGGTGATATACAGGCTTCCACCCCTGCAATTTCTTGGTACTGCCTACTGGTATCGATCCAGTTCTACGAGTGCCACAAACTCGTGTGCAACCTTTAACACTTAGGCAGCAAATTAGTTTGGCATTTGTTTTGTTAGACCGGCATGAAGCCCGTCTGCATTCCTACCATCTCCGTAGGTGCTTCACCAGCAGTGCCATACTGCTACAATATCAAAAATAGGTATTTTTCCTCTAAACTACTCGACACCTACGTGCCGCGAACACGGTTCGAACATGTTGTCTCCTATTTTTTATTTGGCTACTAGTGGGACTGGCATCCCTCGTTCGTACTCCTGCCAGAGAATACAGATATCAGCGTACTGGCCAATACCGTCCAAAATTGTTGTTACGCTTATACAGAATACACAAACCATGGGAATCGAACCCAACCTCAGGATCAGCCGCTTTCCGCAGCGCAGCGCGAATTCATCACCCTTCCACCAGCCTATTCGTTTACAGTTTCGGTTAATTACTCCGAACTATTAGTATCTGTATAAGCGAAACAACAATTATCTCTTCAAGGATACACCAGCTATCTAGCCTACACCTCACCAGCGACATTCGAAATAGCTGTATTCTTTGGTGGACCTACCTCTGTGTTTAGTATTGTGCACACACTTCGGGCTCTGGTGTATCCGTGAAGAGATAACCGAAGTTATCTCAACGTTGAATTTAACAATTTCAATCAGCGACTATTATCAGTATAACCTAAAGAAACTTAAAAGTCAAGGACAAAATAAAAAAAGGAGCAACTTTTTTTGTTGCTCCCTGAGAAAAATCATTTTTGTTTTTAGATTTTTCTCAGGTCATAATCTCCCAACGTGTTGTTACAATCGGTGAATATTCGCCGTTGCCACAATTGAATAGATTTTTATTTTGTAGATGCATTTTAGTTACCTTGTTAGTTATTTTTTATTTAGTCAACTTAACCAAGCATATCGACCAAACGACCACTTTTATCTACTGCACGGACACGAAAGTTTGGATAATTTCGTTTCAAAGTTTGCATTTCAATTAAAACTTTTTGAGATTGATTTTGGGTGGTATGATAAGTACGCCAAACACCCGAAGTATCTTGAGCCTGAATATCAACTTGTTCCATAACTTTTCCTTTTCATCAACTTATATATCATTATAACTCATATATAATAAAAAGTCAAGGAAAAAAGACGATTGATATCATTGAAGAATTTTAGTTTTATTACTCGGCGTAGCGAATTTCTTCATCTTTGTTCATATTATCAACAATGATATATTGGGCGTTTTTATCTAACTCGCGATAGGCTTCTAACATTTTTCGAACTTTAACCAATCTATTGGCTACGTCTTTTAATGTATCTGGGCGACTTTATCATTATGACCATCTTCTAGGTCTGATATTACGGCATCGAGATTGCCATCAACTGAATAATCGATATGAAACTTTATTCCGTTTTCTTCTTCCAATTTCATTGGTGGAAAAAGAATGGCAATAAGTTGTTCAATTTTTTCATCAGAGCTAGTTTTAATTTTCTTTTTCACACTAAACATAATAAATTATCCTAATTATTTTTTACGACCGATATTATACTTAGCTACTAATTCCCAGTCGTGTTTTTCTTTATGAGGTAATATCTTAATTTGATTCATTGGAGTTTTAGGTTCGTTGAATTTTTCAGGTTCAACAATTTTAATTAATCCCCACTCTTGTAAAAGAACAGCAATCGTATTACGACGACCTTTATCCTCATCACTAAAATTTGATGGTTTGCCGTCAAGAGCAAATAGCTCTTTAAAATGTACGATAAAATATTTACCTTGCTTGTGGAGAATATGACAAGACTGATAAAGTTTTTTGTCTTTGCGAGAAGCTACACCAATACGTGTAAGAGTTTCTTTAATCTTTAAAAAATCTTCTTCTTCACCTATCTTCACCTCCAATAGTGATTCTATAATGTTCATAATTTACCTCATTATTACGTTTCTTATTGTTATTATTTATTTTTTCACGTGTTTTAGAGATCATATTCCACCTTTTTCTAATTTCTTCTTAATGATTTTCATTTGGTCATCAGTAAGAACAGAAGAAGCTACTTTAGCTTTATCGTGACTATAACCATAGTATTCTTGAATCATTTCAATATCAGATTCTTTTTTCTTCTTAGACCATTTTGAAAATCGTTTAGCTTTACGAACAGAATAGAACAAGTAATCATGTTGCATAATCTTATCGATATGATGATTAATATTCATATCATTTGCATGCATGATAGTATCGATAAAATATGAAAGTCCTCTATTCACCATAAACGGAGGATAATCTTTTTCATTAGTTTCGTTAATTAATCTCTTTTTATTTAGAGATATATCTCCTATGATATCAAAAGGATTCACTTAAAAGAAACTCCCATCATAATTTCAACAAGACATGCCGTAAGATTAATTTCCGAGTCAGCTGCAAAAGCTGCTTGGTATTGATACTTAGAAAGGATAAGAATTAACTCTGCGATAGCAGGAGTATCAAAATATTTTGATGCACTATCATAAATCGATCGCATAACTACATTTTGATCATTATCAGTATTTTCACCAACCCACTTACGAATTTCAGTGAAGTTTTTTTCTTTCAATAAACCCATCAATACATTTACAGATACTTCAGTCATGTTAGTAAGGATACCAGCATCAATATTACCTGTAGCAGAATACCGCTGAAGTTCGTTAAGAACACGACGCCAGTCTGGGAAATGCTTTTGGATAACTTCGGCTACCGTAGCCTTATCAAATGTAATATTTTCAGATTCAAGAATACCTTGAACACGCTTGAAGAACTGGCCAGCTAACTTTGCCATATCAGACTTACTGATCTTAAAGTCTATGACAGAGCACCTTGAATGTAATGGCTCGATAATTCTGTTTTTAAAGTTACAGGTGAGGATAAATCCGCAGTTCCTTGAAAACTCTTCCATAAAATTTCTAAGAGCTGGTTGTGTTGAGTTGGCGTTAAGGTAGTCAGCTTCGTCCAAGATGACGTACTTGCGTCCTCCAGCCAAAGATATAGATGAGGCGAAGTTGAGGATTTCATTTCTGAGTGTGTCGATATTTCCATTCATAGATCCGTTAATAATAATGTAATCACAACCAAGTTGTTCAAGCATAGCACGAGCCACTGTCGTTTTACCGACACCAGCAGAACCTGATAGGATAAGATTTGGGATGTTACCTTGATCAACAAACTGTTGAAATACTGCTTTTAAATCAGCAGGTAAAATAGTATCGGCGATAGTTTGTGGACGATATTTTTCGACCCACAAGAATTGATCCAACATTCACAGTCTCCATAATAAAAAAAAGGGGAAGAGTATTATATTACCCTTCCCCGATGATAAAGTCAACTTAAAAAGTTGACGTAGCTTCAATGGCGATCCAGTATTCAGCTTCTGGACTTTCAAAATGAGAGATACCCTTTGAAGAAAGATTAACTGTGTAATCTCCAGGAATAACCTTAATATTTTCTACCTTGAAGATAGCACGGAAGTTCTTATCTGTTTTACCAACATCAATGCTATAAACATCACCAGATGGATTTTTTGAATCAATAGCCTGTAGAGAAACATTCGAACCATCGCCAACTACTGCAAACTCAGGAAGTGATAGAACACCAAGAGCCTTAAGAATATCAGTAAGGTTAGCATTAGTAAGTTGGAATGTTACATCAACAGAAGGAAGTTTAATTTCCTTTTCTGGTGGTGTCTTGATGGTCGTTTCGTCAGCAAAAGTATAATTAACGCTACGACCAGTGCTATCACTGATCTTTACATAACGATCAGTGAATGAAAGATCTGGATCTTCAAACAATGAAAGAGTGCTAAGGAAACGACCAAGATTGTAAATAGCAAACTTATTCGAAAATTTAGCAGGAACAGTAGCACGTGCCATGATAGTCTTATTGGGAGAAATAGTAGCTACTACATTCCCTTCCTTGAAGAGCATCGAAGGATTAACGCTCGAAAAATTCTTCAATACATTGATAGTCTTTGTATCTAACTTCATAATATAGTCCTTTTCACCAGTTAAAATTACTTAGTAGGCTTTTTTGCTTTACCACCAAGAGCAGATGGATCAGCAGTAGCTGAAGCACCGATAGTAGCAAGGTCGGCAAGTGATCCGCCAAAGATATACGAACCAACATGCTGCATCTTCATCCATGGGCAGAACCAAGTCTTAAGACCAATATCCTGAGCCTTCTGACAGAACCAATAATCTTCAGAAAGATAACGCTCAGACTTAACATCGACTTCAGCTTGGAAGTACATCATGATCTTACGCGAGCCATCAAAAGCATCTGTACGAACATGATCAGGGCGATACATATATTGTGGATATGAATCGGTAAACTTTTGAAGTGCTTGCTTTGTAATCATCATAAAGCCAGTTCCGATTTCAAGAACTTCAACAGGTTCGTTGATCGGAATAGAACCAGTATTGTTCTTAGGATTGAAGACGTAATCGCCAACATATCTTTCAAGAACATTTGGATCTTCATCAGCAACACCCTTATCGACTGCTAGCTTAATCTTTTCCCAGCTAATGCACTTCTTAGGATAAGGTCCGCCGATAACATCGTACTTATCTGGATCCTGAGCTTGAAGAGCCATAAGAGCAAGAACGTCCTGTGGATTAAATCCAATGTCAGAGTCGATAAACATAAGATGCTGGGCATCAGAACGCATGAACTCATCTACGCAATAGTTACGTGCACGAGTAATCAAAGACTCATTAAACAAGTAATAAAATTGTAGAGGAATGCCATACTGAGTACATAGAGCAGACAAGTCAGCAGTTGACTTCGCGAACATACCAGCACACTGGCCACCATACATTGGTGTAGCAATAAAGAGTTTATTCTCACGTAGTTTCTCAATCGGTATATTAATTTCCATTATTTACTTCCTTCATTATCATGGACATGTAATTGCATCATTGCGTAGTGAATCACTTTAACTAAGTCTTTTCTCCAGTCATCACGACTACCTTTTTTACCATAACGCTGGGCATACTTCATAACATTACCCATACAAAAACCTGTACCATGCCCAGAGTCAATAATGAACTCTGTTGCTTGGAATTTATTTTGTGAGTAATGTTCGCTGTATGTCTTATTTATATAGCTAGAAATTTCTTGAATATATTTATTCTCGTTATACTTATAGAGAGGCATAATATTTTTTAGATGTATATCTTTAGTTGGAACTATCTCATTGAAATAAACTTTACCAACATTATCTCGCATGCCAAAACTTGGAGTGCCCAAAAGATTAATATCTTGGGCGGTTAGAGGTCCAACACTTTCACTTTTCAATTCACTCATTAATCAACTCCATAATTTTATTATATACTATATTCTGATTATTCAAAGTGTTATTTTCATAATTTTCAACATTGAACATTAAAACCATATTGGTTAAAATATTGTTTATTTTACTCTCACGACCAGCAAGCCAAGTTTCGTTTTGATTGCTCCCACGAAGTTTATATCTCTCTTCACGAACTTCTTTACTTGTTGTAAGATTAATAATTTTTAATTCATACTTATCCATACAATCTTCAAGAAACGAAGATGTAAATAATCTATCACCTTCATACAATACTATAGAGTTTTTTGGTAATGTCGAAAGAAATTTAATAGCTTCTGGTTGAACCGCCATCGACATTCTATCAGTTCCAGCGAATACTTCGCCTTCTTCATATTTACCAAGGATGTAGATATTATCTTTCTGTAAATATGGAACTAATTTAAACTCTGTATACTTTGGTTCTACTTTTAAATCTTTAACAATTTTCCACATCAAAGAAGTTTTACCGCATCCAGGACTTCCACCAATAGCAATAATTTTCACTCGAAAAACCTTTCAATACCTCTAGAAGAATTAAAATTATTTTTAAAACAATCCCATTCTTCATTCATCATAATAACTTGACCAGTTGTTAAATAGTGATTTTGTTTATCAGAAACGAGTCCTGGATCATTTGGATTATCTTCAAGACGAAGATGTTTAGGTAAACAGTCTTGTCTCATTTCCCAAAATATATCAAACTCGTTGCCCCATTCTTCTTCTGCATATTTAATTCTATTATAAAACATATCCATATAAACATTAGGGTAACGTCTATTTGGTCTATGCCAAGATTTATAACAACAGAAAGTAGACTCTAATGTAAAGTAGCAAACATCTTCATGGTCTATTCTAGCTTTGGCTTCTTCTAAAAGAACTGCTGCTTCTTGTTTTAACCATTCGATTGTTTCTGGTTGATATTTTAGATCTTGTTTCCACCAATCTAAATCATCACGACCAAGAACTTTACATAAACCATTACGGTGAGATCTTGAACCGTTAATATCTTCTAGAAATAAATCATCGCAATCTAAATTAACTTTTTGAATGCGTAGGTATTCTAGATAAGAAAATGTAGATAACCTGCCAAAAGACATAAAATTAGTTCTTACATAATCCCATGTATTTCTAAAATTAGTATATTTGTTATCTGTATTGTTTAAACTATTGAATAGCTCAACTTGAGAACCAAATTTATCAACATTATCTTTATATGATTTAACACAGTTAGGAAATCCAGTTTTACCTGCTTTAAAATATTTTCTATCAGAATCCCAACCAGAACCAGCTTTGTACTTATGCTGAACTTCGTTCCACCAACTATCTAGTTTTTCAATATTTAAATCTTTTAAAGTTGGAAATTTTTTCCAAATCATATATGTTGTTAATATGTTTTGAGAACAACCATTAATGAAAGCAAACCAAAGTTTATCTTCCATAGTCATATTAAATTTATTCGCAAGCCAAGGCATAGCAAAATAAACTGCTCCTGGATGCGATTTATATTTAAGATGATATTCATAAAAACGAAGGAAAACTTCGCGACGATATTTTGGCTCACGGAAATCTAAACCAGCTACTAAATTTTTAACTTCTGGTTCTGAATTTAAATCCGACCAACGACCTATTAATTGATTAGAAGAAGTTGTCAAGAGTATTACCTTCCTGTCCGATGAAATAGAAACCGTCTAAATTATCAGCCAAAGGAAACTCTTTCATTTCTGTATTGTGTTTTCCCTGAACGGCTGCAAAATAAACGGCATTTTTTGCTCTAAATGCAGCTCTTTTAATACTATATCCAAACTTACCATATAACCAGTTTGAATAAGCATTCACATAATCATACTTATCACCAATTTTTGCCGAGAGAATTTCACCATATTTTTGTCCATGAATAGACATAGGATATGTAACAGATGTATCTGTCCATACAACTAACTTCGGATTAGACTCAAATAGTTTATTAAACCCATCTTTCCATTTAGTTGTAGTTTGTAATATACTAGAATTTGGAAGGTCTAAAAATTTAAGATCGCTATTATCTTCTTCAAGGAGAGCTTTCTGCGCATCCTGATGAACTGCTATAATAGGATAATCCCAAGTATTTTTAGAAAGATGATCTACACAACCTTGATCTAATTCGCCAGTTATATGTTTTGAAACTTTAAATAATTTCTGAATTAAAAGTGTTTGAACACCAATACCTGCCATATATTCAATTACAGAATATGTCTGACTTGGATCAACTACATTTTCAAGAAGCCATTTAGTTGCCCAACATTTAGTTGCGACTAAATCAGAATGATCTGCAGCATAATGAATATAAGAGCGATTATGTAAACTTACACTATCCTCGCTCTTAATTTCAATATCAAAAGGAAGTTCCCATTCATTACAAATTTTAGCTATTTTCATGAAAAGAAACTATCTAAATTATTAGTACGTTCTGCAGCATAAGGATCAGCAATGTTATGGGCTAACATATAATCAAACCACTCTTGGTCTTGCCACATATTAGGCGATACGCCATTCCATAATGGACGATGAAACTTATGATCTTTATTAGAACGACGTTCTTCGACATATTGTTTACGAAGATTTTCGTAATCCCAAGATTTTAATTCGACCATTTTCTCGCGGAAATATGATACTAATGTAAGGCGGTCATTATCATCCCCAAGAAGTTCATCGTTACCATGAATACCGCCATGATTATTTACAAGCAACATATCTCCTGGCTGTAAATTAATAGCAATACGAAACTCTGGAAGAATAAACTCAGCACCCTTCCAACCTTTACCTTCTGGTCCAGTAATACCGCAAATATTAGAGAACCCTTCATGAAGGTCTCCAGCATCTCGATGACAAGCCGTACGCCAGTTATGATTAACTGTTAAAGTGGTAAATACCGTTCCTTCAACAAGAAAACGTGGATCTAACTTATCGGCTTCTTTACGTTGATTAGCCCAACGCTTCGGAAGTAGTTCACGGAATTGCGCATTAAGTTTTTGTAAGTATGGAAATGCCATAGCAAATTTATCGCGATTCTTTTCAGTGTAAGAAGTTTCACGACCATACGGAATACGTGGATAACGATCAAAATAACCAGCAATACCAGACATAACTGATTGGGCATAATTCGTTTCGGAAATATAATTATTGATGATATGATTAGCTTCTTCAATCTGTTCCTGACGTGACATATTATGAACGCCAGCAACCCACTTATCAAACCAACCATGATACTCCGGATACTTGGCAGTTACAGCTGAACGAAGCCAAACTTGCCCACGAGTTTCTTCCTTAGAACCTTTCTTATGGCTCTCACGAATCGTTTCAAGAGTAGTACCATCATCAATTGTATTTTCTGGACGAGCAAGGAATGAAAGGATTTCGATTTGTTCTGCCGTAACCCAATCGCGATTACCACGACCTTCTTGACCTAATTGATCGCCACGAGGTCCAGCAGCAATACCACGATTTTGAGATTCTGTTGCGGCTTCTCTTAGACCAGCATAAGCTGCATCCATCTCTTCTTTAGTAAAAACATTTTTACGATATTTAAAAATGATGTTCTCTTCAGAAGTAGAACCATCTAGATCTTCGGCATAAAGATCGCAATCTTCGTTAATGATACGATCTGTATATTCTTTACATGTAATAAATGTACCAAGAACTTCTTCTGAATCAATTTTTTTTCTTACTAATACTTCAACCATTGTTTATACTCCAATTTACGACCATATATAAAGTTTACTATTATATAGTATATTTGTCAAGTATTTTTTTAATATCAGGAGGATTCCAACCTTCTGGTTTTTGAATTTTACCATCCTCTCGACGAATTACTTTACCATCAACTAGCTTGGCCATATTAGAACGATGGACTTCGTTGAAAATTTCATCAAGAGGAATACCGTATGATACAGCTGTACCACAAGCAATGTAGATAATATCAGCTAGAGCATCAGCAATCTCTACAATATTATTATCATATTCAGCATTACGATATTCCTCAAATTCTTCCGAAAGCAATCTCATACGCAAAACACGTTCATTTGCGTCAGGTAGTTCTGGCTTTTCGCCAACACGTTGACCGAATGCTGTTTGGAAATCTTTAACATCAGTAAAATAACTCATTTGTTCATCATATCCTTTAAAACGCCGTTTCTACCTTCACGACCATATTGATTATCTAATATTTTAACAACTCTTTGTAACATTGCAATTGCAAGAAGAAGTACTTCGTTCTTATCATCAGTCATCAAAATTTGAGCATCAATTGGTTTAATTAATACAGACATTCTTCGATGAAATTTAGCTTGTTGATTTTTATCCATTAATCCACTCCGGAGGATTACGACCTGTCCATTTATGTAATTTTAATTTACCGACACGGTAGTAATTACGATAGCTTTCAACAGGATCGTTGATAACTTTATATTCATCGGGCATACATGAAGGCATAGTAGTCCAATCATATTCTCCTAAATTTTTAGGAGGTGACTGGAGCATGTATGAAAGTTCGCCGAAACATTTATGTTGTTTACCATATCTATATGTATACTCTTCCATAAGAGCGAAAAAATGTTCGGCAAGCCAATGATAGTTTTCTATAGAAGTACGGCACCAAACAGCTGAAGGATGATTTATATGAGTCGCCTGATATAAAACATTATCACGAGCATCGTGCATAAGCCAAATTTTCTTTTTGCGACCAGTTTTGGTTACACCTTGTTGTTCTTTGCCATCAATAACACGATGAGCAGTAGAAAGAAGTTGTGCCGACTCTAAGATCATTTTAACAACATGTTTATCGACCATTGATTGAGCAGCAATTACTGGATCGGTATGTACATAAAATATATTCATTGTTTCCACTTTTTAAATGCAATGTCTTTATGATATTTGTTCGCTCTATTATAATAACGTACTCCATTCAAATAGTCAAGTGAATGTTGAAATGTTCTGGCAGTCAATCCTGTAAATGTTTCTGTTACTGTTTCACCATTAGGTAATTGAAATCTTACCTTAACGTGTTGAGGTCTTTTTATTTTAACAAGAAGTTTAGGATACATTATACAACTTTCTTCAAGAAGAACAAGTTCTTCGCTTTGTACAACAATCCTTGGATTATAACATACAAAATTTTCAGGCATCCCACGCATACCAAAAATACGATACGGTTCGCCAACTTGGTTCGCTGTTAAAGTAATAGCATTACTATCATACATTGTTTTAATAAGATCTTTTGAAAATTCGATAGGATCAAATGGAGGTTTCATAAAATCAAATTTTTCACATTCTTTGTTTAAAATAGGATCAGTATTATCTACAATTTTCATGATGCAATCCTTGAGAAATTTTTGTGTTTTTCAAATTTAATAACATTGTCAAATTTATCACTAATCTGATCAGTCTTATGACTAATGATAAATGTATTTGTATCAGTTGTGATAGTATTAAGAATTTTCATAAACTCTTCAGTACCATTGCTATCCAAAGAACTATCGAACACTTCATCCATTATTAAAATATTTGTATTAATAGAATTACGAAGTTTAGCAACAGCTCGCCAAGTAAACAATATCGCAAGATTAATACGCATTTTTTCACCTTCGCTAAAAGATGCATAACTAAACTCGTCTCTGTGTCTTGATTTAATCGTTTCATTAAATTCTTCATCAAGTTCGAACTGAACAAAAAAATCCATAGCCGAAAGATACTTATTGATCAGTTTATTAATAATAGGAATATACTGACGAATAATTTTCGATTTAATGCCACCATCTTTAAGAAGGATGGAAGCTGCTCCGTAAATATTTTTTTGATCGTTTAGTTCGTTTGTCCTATCGGCAATTATTACAAGGTTTTCTTCCAACTCATAAAGTTTGCTTGTATCTTGTTGTTCAACTGTTTTATTGATTGAATTTATTTCTTCAATCAATTGATTAGTATAGGTGGTTAATGAATTTATTTTAGTATCAACGACATGAGATTGCATAACTTTTTGACTAATCTCAAAGTTTATATCTAGCATATCACATATTTGTTTATTGGTTTTATCATATTCTTCTGATAGTTTTACAAGACCATCGTTAATTTCATTAATGTTTACGATTCTATTATCGATAGCCTCGCATTTAAAATCATAATCAATTTCTTGTTTACATGTTGGACAATTATCATGATCATTAAAGAAAGAAACTTCTTTATTTACGATAGCAAGATTAGCTTCAATCTTATGTTTTAATGATTGAAGTTTGTAATTTTAATTTTTCTATTTCTATATTGATATTTTCTTTTTGTATTTTTAAAGTTTCTATTTGTTCTTTTGTTTCATCAATACGTTCATTTTTATCAGCAATAATTGCATCATTATTATTTTGCATTTCTTGCATGTGTTCTTTGATAAGTTTAATTTTTTCCGAAAGAACTTTATGATCAGATTGATTTTGTACTAGATCTTCTTTATTAGAAGTAATTTTATCTTTCAGCAAGCTATTCATTGTTGTAAAAATTTGAAGGTCAAGAAGGTCTTCAATAATTTCTCTACGCTGACCTCCTGATAATTGCATAAAAGGAAGGAACGTAGCCGAACCAAGAACAATAACTTGCGAAAATGATTTATGATTAATTTTAAGAATTTGCCTTTCAACAATCTCTTGATAATCTTTCATTTCTGCAGATTGATTCATCAGTTTACCATTTTGATAAACTTCAAACACATTCGGCTTAATACCACGAATAATTTTATAATCATTAGAAGATATAGAAAATTCTACTTCAACTACCATCTCTTTACGAGTAATAGAATTTAAAAGTTGTGGTTTATTAATTTTACGAAATGGTTTACCGAATAATGAATATGATAATGCATCGAGCATGGTAGATTTACCAGCACCGTTTTCACCAACCACCAAAGTTGTATTATGAGTATTAAGATTAATTTCTGTAAACAAATTTCCTGTTGATAAGAAATTTTTCCACTTTAAGGATTTAAATGTTATCATGCTAGATTAATAGCCTCATTATATAATTCAACGATTGCATTTTCTAATTTTTTCTTAGATAGATTAGGAGCATTAATTTGTTCGATATATGTTTTAAAAATATCAATAGTAGACTCTGCTTCATTAACAATATCATCATCATTTTCAAGATAAAGATTAAGGTTATCTTCTACAATTTGCATATCTAAGGGATTACACTTCTCTAAATTTTCAATAAACATATCAAAGAAGTAAGGATTTGTTTTATTGGTAACAATAACTTTTACCATCTTACCTTTGTACTGTTCAAAATCATGATCAAGAATTTCAGTAATTATTTTATCTGAATCGTTATACCATACCTTATAAAACATTTTATATGGATTACGTATAAAAGTCAACTCTTTTGTTTTCGTATCCAAGATATGAAAGCCCCGAGGATCATCGAAATCGGACCAAGTAAACTCAGCATGGCTACCCAAATAATGAATATTGTTAGTTGTAGAACGGTGATGGTAGTGACCAGTAAGAACCATTTCAAACCTGTCGAAGACTTTAGGGTCGTCTCCATGCGAATTGATACTTCCCTTGAACATTTCGAAGCCAGCAAGTTCCAAGTGGCTACCAATGATTGCGGCATCGGTTTTCCTTATCATATCAAAAGATTGTTCACGATTTTCATTATTAATCCATGGCAAAAGAAGTATCTTAGTTTTATCAAATACAACTTCAGTTGGATCTTTATAGATAGTGACATTGTCATAACTACTAGAAACTAATTCTTTCAAAGAATTTACTTCATTCGTATTTTTATAAAATACATCATGATTACCTGCTATAATATGTGTATCAATTTTTTTATCACGTAGCGGTTCTAGGAAATCTTCCCTAAGTCTTTTAGCGGTGATAAAATTGATATACTTCCTGCGATCAACCAAGTCGCCCAAATGCAAGACAGTGCTGATCCCATCACGAAGTAAGGTAGGGAAGAATACATCATCGAGGAAACGCTTGGAGTTGTCGTGAAATGCGATGTTGTCATTGCGAATCCCCCAATGTGTATCCGTGATTACCGCTATCTTCATTAAGCAACTCCTCAGTTTCAAATTTTTCAATTCCAGATTTTTTAATCTTAAGAATTTTTGCATCATTTATTTTAGTTTCGAAAGATCTAATAATATCAGCCGAATATTCATTTCTACTCATTTGACCGTCACCGAAAGATTCTTCCATCTGGCCAACTATAAAAGTATTTTCAAAATTTTTATGTTTAATATATGATTGTTTTTTTTCTTTAGAAATTCTTCTAATGAATGCATTCCAAGCAATTTGTGTAAAATAAGCAAAAGGATTATTATATCTATCCGGATCGAAATTATCAACTGCAGCAATACAGTTTTCGATACCATCAGCAATCATTTCATCTTTATACGTATAACTTGCAAAATTTGGTTTAGTAGCAAGTTTAGTACAAATCATTAATAGACATTCGCCAATATATCTAGGAATTTTAGGAGCTGGTCTATTTTCATCTACTGCTAATACACGGGCTGCTTTATATTCCTGCATTTTTTCGAAAAGAGTTTTATTATTTACATAATGTGCTTTTTTCTTACGAGCAGGTTTTGCGATATGATCTTTAATTGCTTGTGAATATTCTTCCGTCATTTATTGTACTTTCAAGTTTACTGGATAAATTTTATAGTCAAATTTTTCCTCATTATAAATTTTCATACGTTCGACAAAATGTAATATAGTAAAATTCTTTCTAGTTTTCCAAGAAAGATCATCGGCTATATCGTAAAGGATAGCAGTTTCTTTAGTGTCTGATTTACGGAGACCACGACCAATAGATTGTAAATTTCTTATTTTAGATTTTGAAGGACTAGCAAATATGATGTTATGCAAATTACGAATGTTAACTCCGGTACTAAAAGTCCCATAACTAGCGACGATAATACTGGATGGCGATTGCTCCACGATTTTACGAATTTCTTCACGCTCTTCTCCATCAACTCCACCATGAACAAAATGAACAGGAACACCCTGATCTTTTAACATGTCATATAATATCTTACCATGTTTTTCTACGTATTGGAATAATAACAACGTATTGCCTTTTAACGATAAAGCAAGGTTCTGTATAAAACGATTACGTTCAGGTAATCCTACTAGAAAATCCATCTCGCTTTTATAATCAAATGCGGTTACATTTTTTCTAACATTATCAGGGTATTTTAATATTATAGCCTTAATAAGGAAATTAGACAAGTGTTTTTGTTCAATTAACTTTGATGTAGTCGTTACCGATTTAACTGCACCAAATAAACCTTCTAGAACCAGTTTATGTGTTTCTGTACCGTCTAGAGTTCCTGTAAACCCAAAACGATACTTGCAATTATTAAGTTTTGACATAATAGAAGTAAGAGATTTAGCTTTAAATAAATGCGCCTCGTCGCCTATGACAACGTCAAATTCCTGGAAATATTTCTGATCCATTTTGTAAATTGATTGCCATGTCGAGATGGTAATTTGTGCATTAGATCGCTTATCTTGTCCGCTAAAAATTCTGTGTATGTTCCCAGGAGAATCAAAACCATAGTCGGAAAAGTCAGTAGCCAGCTGACTAACCAGAGAAGTAGTTGGAACGATAATAAGAGTGCGTGTATCATAATACCTCGTCAGTAAATAAATAATAAATGATTTGCCCGAAGCAGTTGGAGAAAGAAGCAAAGCTCTTCGATTACGAACACTATAAACAAATGCGTCTACTTGATAATCCCTACGTTCAAATTTAGATGGAATATTTAAAGTATCAATAAAATCATTTGCTTCTTTTAATGAAAATTCTTCAGCAGAAAAATCTGTAAGATAGTCGAGTTCATAATTTCTTTTATTACAAAACTCTTCAATATATTTTAAAAGACCGCCATAAAGCATGCCAGTCATAGTATTATAAAGACGAATTTTACCATCCCAAAATTTACTTTTGTAAGCTGGCATAAACTTTGCGCCTGGAACATCGAATGTAAAATATTCATTCAGTTCATATGCTATACCTGGATCAGCAGTGACTCTATTATAAGTTTCATCTACTTTTTCTATTTTTACTATATCCATTAACCACCCTGAGTAAATCTGATAAAGTCGATAGCAGCTTTAATCTGATACCCTCTATTTTGTAATGATTTAAGTATTGATTCTAAAAATTCTATTTTTTCTAATTGATAGCCGATCTTTAAAGACAATTCAATAATATCTTTATCAGCATCAATATATGTAGGGATGTCCCCTTTAAGGATTAATCCACGTGATGGTAATTCCCATCCTTTATCTTTTTGTTCTTTAGTTGGACCCTGAGTATAAAACTCATATTTTTCCAATTTTAATTGTTTCATATCTGCTTCTAGCTTACGGTAAAGCAATCGTTCAGAAACGTAAACTTTGTAATACTTATGATGTAATTTTTGGATCTTTATAGATTCGTCATCTAACTGAGTTTTATCAACATCAGTATCTTTATCCCACTCTTCAAATATAGATTCAATCTTCATGTTAAACTCCTCACTAATATCATTATAGTTTAATATAAGATAGAAGTAAAGTTAAATCTTTTGTACATCATAAAGAATATATCTAAAAGAAGCAGTAGCAGTAATATAATTTACATCAGTATCAGTTGACTGAAAAGTAATATCAGAAAGTGATGTTGGAAATGCATCTCTAAAAGTAACTGCATAATTTGGATTTTTAGCAGAATCAGAAATAAGCAATGTAATATCAGAAAGAACACCATTACCTGATGTAATTGTATTAACTGCGAGAGCAGCATATTCTTGATAGTTATCTGGGAAACCTAATGATCTAATCCAGTTATGAATTTCAAACCAGTTTTGTAACTCTTCATCAACTTTATATGTTATTTGAAGATCGCCATATTGTAAGTGTTCGCCAGCTAATGGAATATTGCTGAATGGGTTAGGTTGTACAGCAAAATCTAATGATAGTGATGGGAGGTTGACTTTTTGAATAAAGAAATTAATATAAGGTGCACGTTTAATCTGGAACTGGAAGTTAAGTGGACTTAAGAAGTTCTTATTATACGGTGTATTGTCTATCGCTGTTGTAGTAACCATTATTCATTCTCCAAATTGATCACTACTATTTATCATCGCCTCATATATGATTATACTGTAGTTTCCAATATAAGTCAAGTAAAAAAAGGGAGAGCATTTCTGCCCTCCATTAGTTAGCAAGTTGTTCTTGCTGTTTTAATTTATTTATCTTTAACATATTTTAGTGTTTTTATTACTTTTTCTCTATGTTCAGGAGACAGTTTACGCCCTAATTTAGCAGCTCTAAGTTTGGCTTTATGTTCTTCAGTAAACACACGACTTTTGTTTGCATTACTTATTGCTTTTTTAACATGTTCTGGGCAAGGTTTCCCTAAATTTTTACCAGTTTTTGATGCTGATATTTTTTGACCAATTGTTTTAATAGATTCGTCCCATTTATGCCAAACATTTCCATTTTTAATATTTAAATTATAATATCTATTTTTTATTTCTTCAGATTTAATCATATCCAAATATCGTTGTTCTTCAATATACATATCTGGTCTATGAGATATATTTGTTTTTAATATACGTCTTTTAAAATCATGAGGTCTTATTTTATAAGCCTTCTTCATCCAAGAAGAACTGCATATATATCCATCATCAACTGTTCCCCAATGACAACCTACATAATATCTTTTATGTTTAAGATCAAACCAAAGATATACAAATCCATATTTTTCTTGTTTCATAAAAAATACTCCCAAAGTTTCCTCTGGGAGTATTTAGTATTTTTATTCGAAAAAAGTTCGAATCACATAAGATTGTTTACGATAACACGACGGTAATACTTGTTACCAGTGTTAGCACCACCAAGAATAAGCTCGCCAAGACCTGAGTAAGTACCTTCAGCGAATGGATTTGCAACCATTCCGTAACGAGTCTTGAAGCCAATCTTAGGTTGGAATGACTGTTGGTCAACTGCACGAACCATTTGTAGTGGAACGTATGGGCAATAGAAGATACCAGCGTCGAATGCTGAAGAACCTTTATAGCCAACAGTTAGGTAGTTACCACCGATCGCGTATGGATCGATATAAACCTTTAGACGACCATTTAGAACACCAGCGAAAGTGTTACCAGTATCATCAACCTGTAGGTTGTTTGAGTTAAGAGCAGGAGCGTAGTCAAGAACACCAGCCATCTGTAGAGCGGAAGCAACGTCCGAAGAACAGATAACGATGTTACCCTTACCACGACGAGTCTGCTTGGCAATTTGGTTAGCTTCACGTTCTAACTGGAACATAAGACCCTTGAACTTTTCAACTGACCAACGACCGTTTGAGTCGGTATCAAGATCGAAAACACCAGCAGTAGTTGTATTATCCATAGCACCCTGAGTAGCAGTGATATTGATAGTACGAACAACTTCACGATTGATTTCTGCAAGAATTTCAGCCGAAAGGATGTTAGCAAGTTCAGTCTCAGCATCTAGACCATGGATTGCCTTAAGATCTTGAGCAAGTTCCATAGTATATTCTGCTTTTAGAGCACGTGACTTAGCAGTAACAGTAACTTTTTCAATCGAGAAAGCCATCTGTGGAATATCGCCAGGACCAGCAGCACCGTTAGCATAATAAGATGCGCCGAGAGCTTCAGCAGTAGCAACGGACATACCGCCACCAGTGTTGTAAGTGTTAAGCGAAGTCAATGGTGAAGTATTAGTTGCACCTGGAATAGTACCAACAGCATTCTGACCGAGAGTGTTATTGCCGCTTACTACTGAAGAGAAAGCAGTATTAACTTCGTTATAGAATGTTTCGTTAGTGTTATTGCCACCGTACGAAGTATTTGAAGTACCATTGCCTTGATTGTTGTACTTTGAACGCATTGCGAAGATAAGACCAGTTGGTCCAGTCATTGGCTGAACGCCGCAGATATCATAAGCAATAAGGTTAGGCATTGAACGACGAACAAGCGAGATAAGAACAGGATCGAATGTATCGATGCCACCTGAACCTGCTGTTGAAGATGAAGTGCCCATTTGGTTCATTGCAGAAGGTTCTAGACCAGTTTCCATAAGAGTCTGGTATTGACCATGCGATGCAGATTCCATAAGAGCACGTTGAGTGTTCTCAAGAACTACTGCAGTTACAGAACGGCGATGGCTGTCCTGGATTGGTGATAGATCAGCGTGCTCAAGAATAGGAGCCCACTTTCTTTGAATTTCCTCAGCTAGATACATTTGTTATCTCCTTTATTGTATCGGTATAATTTTATTTATAAAA
>Ga0208614_1000042_pt1 | contig 49462 bp, 72 predicted proteins | sample CryBogCBE23Jun09_FD_184554 | JGI IMG/M metagenome (GOLD analysis project Ga0208614, IMG submission 184554) | Freshwater microbial communities from Crystal Bog, Wisconsin, USA - CBE23Jun09 (SPAdes) | ecosystem: Environmental > Aquatic > Freshwater > Lake | place: Crystal Bog, Wisconsin, USA...
CAAGAGCTTGAGCAGGCGTCTGTGAATCGGGCAAAGAATTGCCATCCGCATCCGTTTGATTAGAACCTGTCTTAATATAATCATACAAACCAGGTATTGACGCAAGAGATGACCAAGTAGTTTGCGTGCCAGGTATTGTTTGATTTGAATATCTGCCCTCTGGATTGGCAGTTTCGTACATTTGTTGAGCAGATTGTGGGTCTACGCCACTAAAACTGCTGTATTGTGCAGGCGTTATATGGCTGATATCAATTGCTTGACCAACAGTAGTTGGTGATGGTTTAGCAAAAGTTTCAGTGCTATCTTCATTAAAACTATTGTTGACAGTTACTAATCTAAATAAAATACTATTGAAATTATCAATTTGTTCTTGGTTAATAGAGGGTTGTGCCATATCAATACACGCTTTCTTGATTTTGAGCAATACTCATGATTCCAACTAAGTTTTGCGCCCAGTCTTGCCATCTAGAATAACCCCTAGGGTCAGGTACACCGCTCTGTACAAAGTATCCAATGCCTTGCATACCAGAAGCCCATAATTGCCATTGATCCTCAGGTAAGGTTCCTAGTTGGTTGCTAGCAAATAGCTCCGCCATCCGAGCGCACCACTCGTCCCATGTTAGATTCCTTGGGTCATATGTTGTTGCCATTATGGATTTCCAGTTCCACGTAAATCTCCTGCCTCTATGCTCAGAACAACTCTGCCCATGAAATAGTTGCCGTTTTGTACGTTGCTTGTGAATCTAAGTCTCATCTCTCTTCTTTGCTCTTTCATATCTATCTTGAGTGTGCTTGGACTAAATGGATAAGGAGTCGATGTCTGGTCTTTATCATCAGCGTAACCCTTACCTGTAATCGTGACCGACATATCCCCAGTCTGTACAAAGTCGGGCTCAACCCTCTCTAACCTTGTCCATAAGTTGTCTCCGCCTTGTGCAGATCCTACTAATCCATTGTCACTACCTATAACATTACTCTCAAAGTAAGAATTAATTGCATTGACATTACTTAAGTAAACAACATCTGTTCCTGTTTCGTGAGACCACAAAGTGTAATTATTTGTTGTATTTTTTTGATTATCCGCCCAAATAGGTTTTCTAAATACCTCTGAGAACGTCCCCGCAGATCTATTAGCCCCTATTGATTGACCTGCGTCATACCAAGACTGTTCTCGTACGTTATAAATGATTGCGTCATTACACTCAGTCGCAGTCCCCCTTGGATAAAACCACCATATCTCACCCCACCTAGGAACTTTACTTACCCATACTTTTTGACGTTGACTAATATTAAGTCCATCAAAGAACCAGTTTTGATTCTGTGTATTAGGTACTTCTTGTACAACACCGTTATACATTAAGAAACGATCTGTCCCTGCCCAGTAATAAATGCCGTCATACTCAATGACACATGAGCTCGACATAATAGAGGACTGTTGAGTAACTAAATCGTATCTCCAATAAAGAGTAGATGTTCCTACTGCCTGAGGCGCATAAGAAACCCTAACCAAGGAGTCAAGAGTCCAAAATAATCCTGATGGAGACGTTGTACCGCCCCTTAGAGGCAGTCCCTTGACAACCTTAGTAGAAGATACGTTGTTGGCGTTTGAATCCGCAGAAGTCCAATTATTGAAGTTACCTGCTGAGCAATTCTGGATCAATCCATTGTTGCCATACACAAAAAGGTAAGGATACAACATGACTACACCACCAGAAACACTGATGTTGTTGTCAAAGGTTAGTAAAGGAGATCCAGTAGCAGTTGCGTTGTTGTTTAATGTTGCAGTCCAAACACCTCCACTTATTGTGGCGGACACGACAATTGTATTCGCAGGTATACCCGTACCCGATACAGAAACGCCTGAGCCAATCGCTATAATCGTTGTTGAAAATGTTACGGTTGGAGAACCATTTGTAGTTGATCCTGTTGCTGTAAATACACCTACAGGACTAACTGTTGATCCCGTAAACGTACCAATTAAAGGTCTTGTATTTACTGTGCTATCGATGTACTGTAAATTTTGGCCAGGATGGGCTATTAGATTGTTATTACCAGTACCATTAGGATCAAATCCTGAATCAAACTGCCACAATGTATTTGAATTTGGTGCATATGTAGACAATCCGCTAATAATTCCTGTAAAGCCTGAACCAGTTCCACCTATGCTAGATGCCAATAATGTTACTGATTGTTGATAATAATACCCAACACCACCTGATGTAATTGTTACTGTTGTTACTGCATTACTTGAAACAATAACTGTGGCTAAAGCTCCAGTTCCATTGGCTGTTTGTAGAGGTACGTTGGTATAAGTACCATTAGAATAGGCAGTACCTTGCGTAACAATAGAAACCGTACTAACTGATCCTACGGGTGTAATCTGAGTTGGGCCTGTACCAATTGCTTGGTCATTAGCAATAATCCATTGCTGTAGGCTACTTGCAAATCCTGATATAACCCAAGTTTGACCATTTTGAGATTGTAGAATCATCCCTCTACTGATATCTGGCGCGTTTAAAAACGATCCATAGTATCCACCCATCTTGCGTGGCCGGCCATACTGAAACCTTACCCATTGACCATCTACATAAGATGGTGAGTAAAAGAGTGTCCCATCCCTTTGAATGCCAGGTTTAGGCTGAAGGACAACAACTTTGGTAGTCATTAGAAGGCACCACTATTAATTCCAACTGGAACAACTAATCCTGTTGATGCAATCGTAGCTCCAGTAATTCCCGATACTGCTACGGATAGTTGACCTGTAGCAGATAAATAAAGTCCTGTTGTAGTGTCTGAACTAAATGAAAGAGATGGAGCTGTTACTGAACCATTACCCAAGGTTAAAGATGTCAATGAACTACTTGATGCAGAGTTTGCATTATATAAGTTTGTACCATCAGAAATTGTTAATATTGTTTGACCAGATGGAACAGTAATAGAAGTTCCACTAGAACCATATACACTGAATGTCAAAGAATAAGCACCAGTTGTCTTATTTTGAAATGAATAAAGTTGTACTGTTGGAGGTACAGTAACAACCATATTTGCAGTTAATGTGCCCGTGTACTCTTGAATGACGTTTTTAGCTTGCGTTGATGTTAAGTTATAGGGTGAACTAACACCAGTTAAGTTAATTAACAACTGAGTGTAATTAAATACATTGGTTTGTGTTAAACCATATGTAAAGTAATTAGTTCCGTCCGATACAAATATAGTTGAGTTTGCTATCTGTAGTTGTACAGAGGGTGTGCCTGTTATATCTATAAAACCGCTTTGAGTTGCAACGGTTAGTATTCCTGTTCCATCATTTTTTATAATAACAAACCATCCTGCACCCACAGTCGCTGCAAGTGGAAGTGTAGCTGTATTGGCACCACCCGTCCAAACATAAAGGTCAGACCTATCATTAGCGGTAAATGTATAAGCCGAAGTAAATTGATTTACTTGTGTAGCTTCATTTAATGTGTTGTTGATTGCAACCAGTCCATTGCCCGCAAGTGTCCCTGCCACCGCAGACGATGTACCAATACCCATCGCAACACTTGCCCATGTACCCTGAGTCGTTGTGTTGTTTGTGAGATATATGTAATACGTATTGGAGTTTGTTCCTGACGCAGATATTGGAATATTAACAATTGTGTTAGATAAAGAATCTGTAACTGTAAAAGAATAGTTACCACCAGTACCTACGTTTCTAACTATGAACGCTTGTCCAACAGATACCTGTAAAGCCGTAGGTAAGACCAATAACAAATTGTTAGCGGTAGCCGTAACCTCCATGATGTTGGCCACCACACCCCCCGCAGTCGTGCCATTGATAGGCCACTGTAGGAATGTATTCTGACTAAGAGTTATGCTCTCATAGCCTACTTGTGAGGGATCTAGTGTTTGCCCAGTGTATGGATTTATGTATACGGTCATGTTGTTTCCTTTTAGCTATCAACTACCATAGCTTGTCGATCTCCAACTCTAGAGATATCCTCAGCCTTGAGTGCTTGAATAGCCTCTTGATATTTTTGTTCAAAAATAGTTCTCTGATCGTTCTTGAGGAACATCACTGCTTGTAAAAGCGTGCCAAATAACATCGCATTTGGCGCATTGATTGTCAACCAATTCGTCTGATTTGTTGAACTCAAAGGTAACAATCTCTCGTAATAAAGTAACTCAAAGTTGTATGATTGGTCTGGCGTAGGAGCCAAAAAGAAATGATCCCAATCGGTATCTGCGTAATACAGAGGCTGTGAGGTAGTGGCGCTGTCTGGCCAGTAATTTGTTAAGTACTCGTACTTTCTGAGTAATATTGGGTTCTTATTACCATTAGCGTCTGTGTAGTTCATAGACACAGTCTTGCGCCATCTGGCTGGCTTTTGTAGGACTGGATTGCCTACGTTTAACTGAGACTGAACAAGTTGTAACTGACCTAGAGTCTTGATTTCCTGAGCTATTTCAAACTCTGCAAGGGTAATGAAGGTGGGTATTGCGTTTACTACGGCCGTATCACTACGCTCCAAATACTGAAGTACAATGGATGTCAGACTGTTATAAGTCATTACCCATGATGAATTCACACTGGATATCGTCATAATTACCCCTTTCCCCCTATTTTAAATGGTATTGAGGTAAATGTCACCCTATGACAGAACCCTCTTTAAGTTGCGCTAAAGTAAGTCCACCCGTGTCTTGAAAGTGCGCTAACTCACGAAATGAGTGCCACTCCCCTGCCCAGTCTAATCCCGATTCTTTGCCAAGTCTACCAACTGTCTGCCAAACAGGGTCTGATCCGTCCCAGTTAGGCTTTCCGTTGAGCAACGGAACAACATCCACAGCACAACGATAATTGTGAAAACTTTCGCCAGGTTTCGCATTTGTGACAATCTTTCCTGGTGTTGTACGTCCTTGGTCGTAGATCGCTTGTTGGCTCTCATTGTCTCGATAAGTGCTTGTAACCAATAAATCAATACCGTTATCCTTACAAGCCTCAATAAACTTCTCAACTTTAATCTTGACTTGCGGTAGTAGTTCATCTAAAGATCTTGAATTAATCATTTTAAAACTGGTGTTGATTGATGTAAAAGTTCGTCTTTCTTCTGACTCCCTGCCGAACTACCAAAGTAAAAGGCTACTACCCCCGTCCAAGCAGTACCTAGTGAACCTAACATAATGTCGATCTGAGGTGTATGCTGTACCTGACCATACATCAGCCCAAAGAGTATTCCAAAGAAACCACCCGTAATTCCTATAGCGAGTATAGGGGGTATCCAAGACTGAGTAGCAATCTGCATTGTTCTTGCTGAACTTCTATCTTGAACGGCCAATTGCTCAAAATCTAGGTTAAGTTCTTGTGCTTTAGCCTTTAAAGCTATCTCAGCTTGTTGGACTGATGCTATTTGATCAGCGGTTAATTTACCATCCTCCAACATCTTCTTAGCATCATCTTGAGAAACCCCTATGACTTTAGATACCATTTCATACGCCAAACCACCCAGTGGCCCTGATATTGCCGTAAATATCGTAGGTGCTATGCTTTTTAACCAATCCATGATCACTCCTTGCAGTATCTGGGCAAGTAGCCCGTTTGTCTAAACATCCTATAACACTCAACTTCTTTACCGTTATCTATAAAGTTTTTCTTAAACTCTATGTACCACAACTCGTCTTCTCTTCTGTATAAATAATCTTGCCGAATATAGAACATCAACCCTACGCAAGCAAGCATAAAAACAATTATGCAAGCACAAAGAACCAGCTTATATTGCAAGCTATCCAGTTTTCTTTTACGTTCTCTGGCCTCACTCGCATCCTTTTTTTTTGAGCTGCGTCAAACTTTGCCTTGTCAGCATGAAGTCTGTTTTTCTCTTTCTCAAATTGATGCCATAGATCTCCCAACTCAGGAGGACTCTCATACACTAACATCTGCCTTAGATCGTACTGGGCTTGTTCTAGTTGCTTCCTAGCCATGATGTTCTCTAAGGCTTGTGCTTGTATAGACTTACCCTTTGGAGGATTCTTTTCTTTCTCTTTTATCTCAGCATGGGCTTTTTCACTATGCTCAAAAAAAGATCCCAAACCCGTTGAAATTTCATGCAAAACATCGTAGGCTTCCTTGCCAGTAGCCTTAAAGTCTTTGTACATAGCCACACCTTGTTTAACTGCGGAGAGTACGGCTAAACAAGTGCTAATGGGTTCCATCTACTTAACAATGATATGCTTGACCAATTCAACGGCATCTTGCCCTAAAAGGGAGATCGCAATGAGCAAGTACAAGGTGTACTCTATGCGTTGCATGCGCTTAGAACCATCATCAAATCGATTTTGAATGGCTTCATAGCGCTGAGCACAAACAGCCTCGTGGATACTTAAGTGTTTGTCTGTCTTTGTAGCTAGCTCATGCGTATCTTCCATGTTTAATCAGCTTTAGGAGCTTCTGGTGGGGGTTGCTGTGCGTTTACTTCCTTTTGCACAACCTCGATAATCTGGAATACCTCTTGAAACGGTTTTGTTCCTAAGTAAGCCATGACTGCGTTAATTGTCTGAACAGATAAAGTGATGTTTTGCATTTTAGTTTCCTTGTGGAGTTTCGATAAATCGTAGCAACACTACGACCACAGAAATTATACAACCCACTATCATTTGATGGATAGGAGTTAGGGATAGCTCCATGACAAAACCCTGCAATACTGAGAGTATGGCAATAACCAAGGCCCAAAGAACGTGCTTGTCTTTTAATAGTGTGATGAGTGTGTTCATGCCGCCCAAGGTAACGGTTGTGTGACTGGGCTTACAGGTGGGTTTTCCAAACTGTTAATTTGACCTTGCACATTTGCTTCATAGTTAGATATACCTGTTGCTCCCAAAGATGCCTGTACCCATCCAATGACTGTAGCTTGAGTGAGTTGTGCATAGGGAACAAAGCCTGGGGTAGCCTCTGTTACGGGATACTGAGTGTTGCCTTGGATACTAGCGGTTTGTGTTCCGTCAGTACCAGTCAATAACCAGTTGACATTAACAACATACCCTGCGCTTGTACCGCTAGGCCATTGTTGCATTGATTGAATTGTCCATGTCCATTGATTTACGGTTGCCATATTAAACTCCTAGTTTAGATTTAAGTAATTGAATTTCTGTTACTTGAGCTGTTACTTGAGCAGATAGTTCTTTTACTGCATTAATTAAATGCCAAGTAATATTACTTGTGTCTACAGATAAAACACCAGTAGATTCTTCTTTAACGCAATCAGGTAACACTGCTTGTAGTTCCTGAGCAATAACGCCAAGCTGAACTCCCGTAATGTTAACGGCACAATGTTGCTCAAGCTCTGTTACTTCTTCAGGCAAGCGGTACTCAAAGTTACGCACTTGTATTTGGTTAATTGCAGTTAAACCAACCGTGTTATCTACTATGTTTTTCTTTAATCGTTGATCTGATGTAGTTGACCACGAAGCAGAATTATTACCTTGATATACACCACCACCGCCAGGACTAATAAATCCTGTGGCAGTACCTTTATCTGTTATTCCATAACCAATTGCAATAACATTATTAACTCCACCTGATGAAGCCGTACTAGCTTGACCAAAAAATATATTTTGAATTCCACTTGACAAACTTGCTCCAGAAAGTGTACCAATACAAATATTGTTTCTTCCTGTTACACTATATCCTGCTTGATACCCTAATGCGTCAATATAATTAGTGGTTTGAATAGAATAACCCGCTTGATACCCTACTACTGTACTGTTAGCTGATGTAGTGTTGCTATAAAGAGCTTGATAACCTACTGCTGTACTGTTAGCTGATGTAGTGTTGCTATAAAGAGCTTGATAACCTACTGCTGTATTGTTAGATGCTGATGTATTAGATACTAATGATTGATAACCTATTGCTGTATTTGCTGAACCATTATTTCCGTATAAAGCAGCTTGTCCTACGCCAGTATTAGATGAGCCTGAAGTATTTGTATATAACGCTTGTGAACCCAATCCTGTATTGTTAGAGCCTATTGTTAAACTATACAAAGCGGTTGAACCAAATCCAGAATTGTTTGTTCCAGAAGCAGAGGCATTTAAAGCACTAGCACCCACCGCAGTATTGGTCGCAACAGTACCACCACCTTGACCTACTGTTAGTCCGTGTATAGATGCGTCATTAGCCATCGTAACAGTCGTACCATTAAAGGTAAAGTTAGCAGAACCTGCTAATGCTCCAGAACTGTTGTATTGAACTTGTGTATTTGATCCACCAATAGACCCTGTTCCTTTGGTAGCCAATACTTGAACAGTACCACCGTTGTCTTTATAAAACAACTTACCATCAGTAGCATTAATAGCTATCTCCACACCATTAGAACTAGTCGTTAAATTACTAGCACTAGGAGTATTTCCTGTGGTTGTACTTCCATAAATCAAAATGGGCGTGAAGCCAGTTTGCGACATGATTAGTTCCTTTTCTTAATTGTAACTTTATTCATTAAAATGCTCCACCCGCAATTCCACCAGTTATCGTCCCATTGACTGCGTTACAAGTTATTGACGAGTTTACCAATTCTGGCAAATTTCCACTAGTAGCAGTCTTAAAGACTAAATAGTTCGTAGTACCAGTTGTTGTTGCTGTAGTCCCTGTGTTTACAGAGTTTGTTGCCGTTAAATTTGCTACTTGAGTTGTACTTGCTACTGTAAATGGAGCGGTTCCAGTCGCAAGAGTTGAAGTGATCACTCCAGAGGCTGAAATGGTCGTAAACGCACCTGTATTCGTTGTTGTAGCACCTACAGTACCGTTGATGTTGATTGATGCTGTTCCAGTCAGATTGGTGACTGTTCCACTACTTGGGGTACCTAAAGCACCTCCGTTAACAACAAAAGATCCTGCGGTTCCTGTGTTTACTGCTAAAGCAGTTGCTACACCAGTTCCCAATCCACTAATACCAGTAGATACGGGCAAACCAGTTACATTTGTCAAAGTTCCACTCGATGGAGTGCCTAAAACCCCACCATTGACCACAAATGAACCCGCAGAACCCACGTTAACCGCAAGGGCAGTTGCTACGTTGGTGCCTAAACCAGTGATTGATGCCACCGCAGGGGTCACTGTCGTGTTACCTGCTAAGGTCAACTGACCCTGAGAATTGACCGTAAATGTTCCAACTTGTGTTGCAGAACCATAGGAACCTGCTGTCACCGTTGTATTGGTAATACTAAACTGTGTTCCAGTAAGAGTTAGTCCCGTACCTGCCGTGTAAGCACCAGGGCCTGCAATCTGTACAAAATTCAGTGGCGTTGTGCCTACAACAATAGGCAAATCAGTAGTTTGCACCCACTGAGTAGACGTGTTAACCGTACCACTAATAATGTATGTAGTGTCTCCTGGTGCAATTTCATTGGCACCAACACCTGATTGGTCGTAATCAGTTGCACGTGTGAGTACCCATGCAGTTGAACCTGAACCAACACTGGTTACTGTATAAATACCGTTGTACTGACCACTTGTTTCGTTTTTAACAAGAATACGTTGGCCAACTGTTGGGCTACCACCATCAATAGATAAAGTGGAAAAAGGCGATGTTTTGGTAATTGTTGCGCCAACACCCGAAGAACCATTGTTATAAGTAACAGAACCTAAGTCAGCAGTAGTCGCATAGTTACACGCAGCGTGATAGTTAACATTTGATATAGCCGCATCAACATACTGCTTAGTTGTTAATTGCAACGCTTGTGTTGGGTCTTGCGTGACCGTAACTGAGGTCAGTCCAGCAGGAGTCAACGAAGTGCCACCAAGGGCGATATTGGTCGTTCCAAACGTGATCGAACTGTTGGTCAATGCGCTGTTTGGAATGTTGGTCAGCGTGTTTGTTGATCCACTGATCGACTTGTTGGTCAGTGTGTCAGTTGTTGCCCGACCAACCAAAGTGTCGGTGCTGGTCGGTAATGTCAGCGTGCCAGTGTTGACAATGGTGCCAATGACTGGGCTTGTCAGCGTTTTGTTGGTCAGAGTCTGAGTGCCTGTCAAAGTCACCACAGTTGAATCAATGGCAATCGTGACAGCCGATGCGCCGCTGTAACTGGTACCAGTCAATCCAGTGCCAATCGTCAACGCACTACTTGCAGTGGCCGTTACCGTTACAGATGAACCAAGAGAAACACTTGATCCATTAATAGTAATACTGCTATTTGTTAATTGAGCATTTGTAACAGTCCCAGACAAAACGGTCGTTGGAATAGTAGTAGAGGCAGTCATTGCCGATACCCCATTACCGTACACATAACCCGTTAAAGTTGATGCGCCTGTTCCACCATTAGGAACAGTTAAGATTCCCCCTAAAATAATACCCCCAGAAGTGGGCATAGAGGGCGATAGACCCGTTGTTCCACCACTAAATGTAGTCACCCCTGACCCAGACACAATTGCGCCCCATGCGTTGTTTGTGTAAGACTCTAAAGATGATGTATCTGTGTTGTATCTAATCGTTCCATTAGTTGCTGTTCGTTGAACCGTAGTACCCGATGGCAAAACTACGCCACCATTACCAGGTAAAACTGGATTAGAACTAATTCCTATTGTTGGGTTGCCACTATTCGCATTCCCGTTAGTAACACTAATTTGGTTTGTTGTGCCATTAATAGAAGTTTGACTAACCGTAGATCCATTGATAGTTACTAAACCAATTCCTGATAAAGAATTAAAGTTTTGTAATAAATTACTTAATGCAATACTTGGATTTCCTGAAATACCATCAGGATTTGTAATTGTTAAACCAGATCCTACCGCTAAACTTCTATTGGTAACCGTATTCCCATCAGTTTTAACTATTATTCCAGTGCCAACACTATTTAAAGAGTTAGCCGTACCTGTCATAACTACTTGCAAAGTGCTCCCTGCACCATTATCAGTAAGCGATAAACCTGTACCTGTAGTTAAATATCTAGATTGTGTCAACCCAGAAGTCGATCCTACCGTTAAAAAAGGATAGTTAAGCGCCCCTGCGCCCGATATAGCACCTGTAGTCGTTTGTACCGTCACCCCATTTTGAACAATAGGAACAGACTCCGAACCAGTCAGAGCTTGAGCGTTAGGTAATTGGGTAATTGATACTTGTGCCATATTATGGTTGCAATCCTATTATTGCTTGATTACCGTCCTGAGAAGGTGTTTCACCGCTTTGTTCTGTACTTAACACTTCACCACCATATGGCATAGTTACTATATCATTTGGATTGAGAGCAACACTTACATCTGGCCTTGGAAATTGTAAAGTTATCCTCTCTGTTTTTCTAGCAGGTAGCCTGTAAGGGTCTTTCTGATCTGCGCACCCTTGTTGACAAACCTTCAATCCTGGAAAATTTGGGTCAGGCATTGCTTCAACAATAGCCCTTTTCATCTTACATCTATCACAAATAAAGATTGCTATCGTTGCATTGCCTTCAGTATTGAGGAACATTGGCATACGTTACCTCGTATATACTGAAATATTTGGGCTGTAGTAAATTGGCGATCTGTCTCTGTTCTCATTCTCTGCCATTGTGAAGTACTTGTCAGCTTGACCTTCAAGATACTGTACTCTGGCCAAATCAACTCCAGGTAAAACCAAGCTCATTTGATGAGCTAACATCATTTGTATAGCTTGGTTAAAGTACTGAGGTATCTCTAACTGACCATTCAATTGACCCACATCCATAACTTGGCGAGAATACCAAATTGTCATCTGTACAAATGGATCACTAGGAGTTGGCCACAAAGTTATCGTGGATTGAGGAATAGTACGGTTAAACCAATATTGAAAAGGTTGATTTGCTGTGAAATTCTTGTTTGGTAGGTTTGTGTAATCATCACGATTTAACCTTGACATTGTGATTTCTGTTGAATTATTTCCAACATAAAACTCAGCAACATTAAGCGTATTACCTGATGTCTCACGCATTCTGTAGTATTGGGCAGTAACACCTGGGTCAATGTCATACCATAACCATGTACCACTCACCCAAGTAGTCACGCCTGTGTCTTCTAATAGGTTCCAAGTCGTTCCATCGTTAGACCACTCTAACAATATGTGAAAAGAACCTGAAGTTGCAGGCAAAATACCTATAGATCCAGCATATATACCATTATTAGTACCGTAATTAACACCAATATAGCCATTTGGACTTGTCTGTGCGTCACTTGTTAAAACATTGTTATCAAAAGCTAATCCTGTATTTCCTGAAGATGAGAAATAACCACCAAAATTTGTAGGCGTAGGACGATTTAAACGCCTATATAACGCATTTAAAACATCAACACCACCTACGGGTAGTAAATACTCATATTGGTCAGGATTGAGGCCGTAGACTATCTTGTTAATAGCCCAGTAATTAATACCTTGATTAATTAAATTACTGAGTATAAAAAACAACGCTTGTTTTGAGGATTGGACTTGTTCACTGGTGAGCTCTTCCGCAAGTTTGCCCGACATGCGAGCCCCTTGATCAATGAAGTTTTGTACTGTAACTACAGTTGTACCAACAGTTCCACTATATGCCATGATTTACCATCCTGGACAATGCCATCTCTTAAGGGATGCCTTGGCTCTTGGCGCATCTCCTTTTGAGTGTTCAACTACTCCTGACATACGAGCACAAAAAGAATCTTTTCTAGACCCACCTTGAGGTTGTGGTGCTTTAAGATGAGATCCTGTCTTAGCGTTGTATGCCTTGCGACCTGCATCTGTCATTCCTGCACCTTCTTTGGTGCTCAGATAGTGCCTGCCTTTGCCCTTAGTTGTTTTACTAATAGGGCTCACCATGAGCAACCACCAGACTTTTTCATCGAACCGCCAGATTTTTTCTTGGCAGTTTTTGCTGATTCCACAAAAGATTCTTTAGTTGGAGCTCCCTTGCTACCAGGCTTGCGCATGTGTTCAACTGGCCTACCTTCAGCTTTTTCACGGGCTATCCTTTGTTGTTTTGCATGAATATTGGCATACAAACCAGGATGTCCACCATCAGCCATATGCTTAGGCTTAATGCCTTCTTCTTTCATATGGATAGCAGTAGCTGCCTGTTTAGCTAAACCACCCTTTGACTTTTTAGCAGCGTTCTTTTCTGCGTATGCAATTGCAACTGCTTGACGTTGTGGCTTACCTGCGTGGATTTCTGCCTCTACGTTGTGCTTAAATGCCTCAGGTGATTTGCTTTTGATTAATGGCATGATTAGGTTCCTACGCCAGTAGTGGTAGTGTTGTTTTGTATCAACTTACCAGTAATAATTACCCCTGCTGCTATTGTTGTAGCAGTGCTAGTAACTAATTGCCATTGAACATCAGTCTTTTCTGTATATACAAAAGGCTCATTAGATCTGTTGGCTGTATAAATAGATACAAAAGGTTGTTGTAATACATTAAGTTTTACGCCAGTATTGTTATTTATTGCTTGTACAGAGTAAGTAACAATATTTGCGGATGTATAACTATTAGATGTATTAACTTCAGCTAAATCTAGATAAAAAGAATAACCTGCTGGAACAGTATAGATAGTGCTCTGCGACTTGCTAATACCTATGTTAATTTGAGCAACAATGTTTGACGATTGTTTTAATGTAATAGTTCCTACGTTTGTAGTTTGACTAGTACCTGCTGACGTAAGCACTAAATTATTAACTCTGTAATAAGAGTTAACTGTAGTAACTCCTGTAACACCATTTAGTGCTAATGTTTCAGAAATTGGGTTAAAACTAGAATCCAATCCGCTAATCAATACTTTAGCAGAAGTATCGTCTGAAGCAGATGAACTTACTAAAGTTAAAGTGGAAGCAGTTGTTATGTATGTGTAAGTTGTGGCATTTTCCCACACTGGTATTTTGGTGTTGCCAACAGCAGATTGGTAACCAAAGATATTTACTTGTTGGTGGCCATAAATTTGACTACGAGCTACTTGAAGATCAAAAGGCTCGTATGCACCCATACGGGTTACTGATGAAACAATTCCATTACTCATAATTTATCCTTTTAAAAGTGGGGAGCCGAAGCCCCCCAACTTACTCAACACTTCTTGGTTTTGCCACCCTTGGCTTAGCCTTTGTTTACTTCGTGCATAGCTGTCATGTGAGCATCTTCAGCATCGTCTGTATGAGAGTCAGCTTCATGTAAATGCTTACCTTCAGGCGTGTAGAACTTGGTTCTGTACTCGCCCCAGTCTTTGTCTTTGTAAACCTTGGCTACATGTCCTTTAGGGCCAGTATAAGTCTTCACGAGGCGAAGATTTGGCTTCTCCTCCTTCTCGACCTTACCACCCTTCTTAAACGTACCAGATTGCAAACTATTAGCCACAGGCTTGCTAATGAAGTGATGAGGCATCTTTACAGCTTCCCCATCATTAACTACATTACCCCCTGTGGCGAAGTGCTTTTTTGAGGCGTGACCCCCATGCTTATACCCACCTGCATTAGCCTCTTTGACTTCACCAGTCTTTGTGTGAGACTTACCTGCTTTGGCTGAGTTAGCGGGACGATTTTCCCAGTTTCCACCCTCAATAGTATTGCGAGTTTCTTCTTTGTCAATCATTCCACCTGATGCCTTGTGGTGCATCTTGTGAGCCTTACCACCATGTCTGTATCCACCTGCATTACTCATAGGAATACCACCTGTTCCGTGGTTTCTATCAGCCTTTGCAGAGTGCATCTCAGTCTCTAGATAATCCCCCTCGTTGTCCTCAATAGTGCCACCAAACTTTGTTTTACCATTGTTTTTAGACTCATGAGTGTCAGAAGGAATATCTCCACCAGTTGCTTTGTGATGTTTCTTAGTATGGCCACCATGTTTATAACCTGCTGGCTTACCTTCTTTAATATCACCAGTGCCATGATGTTTGTCATGATGTTGACCATCAACAACCATTGTTTTTTCAAACTTCTTAGCACCTTTTTCAATGGTAGTACGTGTTTCAGCTTTATCAATCTCGCCACCAGATGCTTTCTTCATTGGATGAGCGTGCTTCATATCCAATTTTTCGTGGTGGTGTAACTCTTTTTCAAGTTTTTCAATGTCTTTCTTCTCGCACATTCCACCTTTTTTCATGCCTGTCAGTGCTTTGCGTACCATCATTGCACGTTGAGCACGTTGCTGAGGTGACATTTGGCCAAGAGCAGGTGCGCTCATTGGTGCCATAGGTGCGCCACCCATTGGAGCTCCACCCATAGGTGCTTGTGCACCCATTGGCATTGCACCACCCATAACCTTATGAGCAACTTTACCGCCCTTTTTAAAGTTAGGGTTCATTGCTTTCATGCGCTCATGCATAGAAGGCTTCTTAGGTGACTTACCATGCTCAGCCTCAAATGCGTGGTGGGCACCATGCATCATCGAGCCAGTTGCTTGGTGCATACCTTTGTGACCATGCTCTTCTTTCATGCCTTTAACATGAACTTTGCCACCTTTTTTGAGCTTCAAACTGACTGATGGCTCATCGGTGTACATCTTCACCATTGGTTTAAATTCGGACATATTTATCTCCTATTAGGCTTGTGTTACACCAAGAGCACCTGTGCGAGTTGCATTAGGGCCTGAAGCAATACCTGGCAAAGCAATGACTGCAACTAGACGCTTGATACCATTTGATGCGCTTGATGGTACGTAAGTACCACGCACGTCACCAGTGGTAGATGTTGCAGGTGTAGTCATATCAGCCGCAACAAAAGTACCTGCATCATTTGCAAGAGTGTTGTTCCAACCTACGCGAACTACGTAACCCGCATCAAATGTACGTAATGGGAAACCCAAAACGTCTGTTGTGCCAACTGTAATTGCTACAGGTAGTGCACCACTGATTGCTATGCTTGATATTTGGTAGAACGCTTTCTTACCAGATACGTTAGCTACAGCAGATGATGTTGTACCAGTTGCAATTACTTCAGTCATTGATTGACCGTAGTAATCGTATCCAGATACTGTTAAGTTTCTGCTAGTTGTGATAGTTCCAGAGGCTGTTGTCAACTGAACCGCTCTAGCACTATCCAATTGAATAACAGTTGTACCGTCTGTACGAACTACTGATTTAGCAGATGTACCCGCAGTCAATGTTAAATTTCCTGCCGCAGCGGGAGTTTGTGATGCTGCAATGTTTGCTGTTTGTAATGTCTGTGGAATTACGTCCCAAACATATTCACGACCTAATGGCCCAACACCAACTTCCATTGGAGAAGGATCACCTAGACCAGAGTTACCAGACGCATACATTGTTGTAGATGACGCGGTAGAAGATGTGCTTACAGTGTATGTACCTGTACCACCAGCTCCACTCACAAATGCAGTAATGTAAGACCCTGCTGTTACGTTTGATCCTGCTATGTACTGTCCTAGTACAAGAGAATCGCCCGACAACATCGCTGTAACGGTCAAAGTAGTTGAGGAAATAGAACCAGTAAATACTGATTCGCTATTTGAATTGTTAGTACCTATATAACCTTGTGCGGTACCTAAAAAGAGATCATCGCTAAATTGTGGCATTTTGTCTGCTCCTTGAAAAGTTTGACAAATCTGTAAAAAATAAGGGGAGAGATTTTGTCCCTCCCCACTAGCTTAGATACCAGGTGTACCGTAAGCGCAACGTGGATCGGTAAACCCAACGTCATAACGCTCAGTCGCTTTGTAACGCATAGAGTCAGTCTCGAAGTCACCTTCCATAGTCTTCTCTAAACGTCTGCGCATTAGGAGTTTGAATCCTTCTGGAGCATCTGTCTGCACCCACCATGCGGTAGATGATGTCAAACGTGATAGAACCGCTGCACCTTCGTCTAGCAAACCGATAGACTTGATGGGATTGATATCATTGTTTGCATTACCAGTGCGCAACACAGATTTCAACAATACTTCGGCTTGGAAAATGTTGCCTGGAGCCACAATCAATTGACGTGGTACCAAACGGATTCTCTTGCCGTTGTTGTCTACTGCTTGACGGATCTGAATCAACATTTGCTCTAATGATGTCTGGGACAATACAGCTGCAGTTGCTAACTGGTTGCTGAATGTACCGTTCACGATTGGGTGAGCTGTGTTGATTAAAGAAACGCCATCGCCACCTGGGTAGGCAGAGTTAAAGGCTGTGTTTAACACGTTAGCAGACAACAATTCTTTAGTCTCAACTAAAGATTGTGCCAAGTGACGTGCATAAACTTGACCGATACGGATGTGATCGCCATCTTCTACGAGTACTTTGGTCAATGCAAAAGCAAGACCGTATACTTTGTACAAGTAACGCTTGAGGAACAACACACCACCTTGTTGATAGGTGACGGGCGTACCATCGGGCAACTGGGGAGCTGCACCGAATCCATAAAGAACGGGTTCTTCATGGTAGTTACGTGGAATACCATCCTCTTCACGGAACACACGGCTCCATTCATCGGCACGTTGGTCATAGACTCCATCGAAACACTCGTTAAGAATTGGCTCAACGATTGATCTAAAGTCCGTACTGCGCATTGGGGCTGCCATAGCTTAGTCCTTTCTTAATTATGCAAATGCGGTGAAGGCACCGAACATTTGTGAGTTACTATTTACGACTCTAACTATTGTGTAAGAATCGCCCCAGGCGTTGTCAACATATGGCGCTAAGTCCACAACACGCATTTGACCTTGAGTTGCATTTCCAACTGCTGTACTAGCACCTAAAGTTGCTTGTGACAAACCAGTTGTAGATGAACCAGAGGTTACGTTTGTGAAGAGGTACTCATTACCAATTGTAGTTTGTGCCATTGAACCGTCAGCTTGGATTTCATAAACGATGTTGTTGTCGTTGTAGAAATAAGCTACACAAGTTCCTGCTGTGTAAGCAGTGCTTGCGGGCCAGTAGTTGGATACACGTGCACGACCAGTTGTGTCTGTCCACTGTACACCTGCAAAAGCTCCAGACCATGCGGCATTGGTGCTACTAGCAGTAACAGGAACAATAACACCTGCTGATGCAGAGTATGCTACAGGTTGTCCTTTGAGAATTTGGGTTGAATAACCCGATGTGATACCACCAGCTAACGCCTGAGCACGATCCAATCCTGAGGGGTGGAACGCAGGGCGCAAGCCAAATGGAGCATTAGTCGCTGACATAAGATCTCCTTAGTTAGCCCGAAAATACGGGTGTTTTACTTGGTTGCTGTTCAATAGAGCCAATACCATCGCCCTCAACATTTACAAGTGAACGTCCGTTACTATCTCGTGTGCCCTGAAGATTCTCAATCTGTACTCTTATCTTGTCAGCCTCTTCACGAGGTTTATCATGATGTTGATAAGTCATTACTTCTTGATAAATATCCATCGGCAATTTAAACAATAACATCTCATTACAAGAAATATACCCAACATGTTCACCCGACTTTACTCGATACTCCTCGTAGCCTGGTAACTCATCCGACTTAACGGGAACGTAACCCAGTCTCACCCTCTTATCAATTGAATCGTAACTATTGGTTGTCGAAAGCCAACATAAATGCCATCCATCCACATTTGGTATTTTTGGCAATGCTGATTGCGTCCACTCCTCGCTCCACATGCGTTTACGTTCCTGCGTAGAAATGAACTTTTCTTCTGGTGCCCTGCGGTTCGTGTCCTCGTTTGACCGATCATTACGACCACCGTCACCTAAAGATTTTTTGAGTCTAGATTCCATAATGTTTTCCCCTAATTAGTAGCGACCGTTTTGGCGATCAAATTTGATAAATTCTTGAACCATCTTTGCTTTACGTACAGGGTTGTCCCATGCACCCGCATCCTTCATTGCTTTTACCCTGTCAGGGGATATTACAAATTGAGATCGGTTTGAACCACCGTATGCTGCTGATGCTTCTCTTCCAGAACTTGTCACACTATTCCTAGGTCTTCTGACATTACGGATTTCTTCGTCATTGTCCCTATTGTAACGATGTGGTAGTTCTTTTTGCAAACGGCTATCGAGTTCGTCCCAATAATCGGGATCTGAGGGGTTCCAACCTTGGGTAACCATCAGCTCATCCACCTTCTTCGCCACTCTAGAATCGGTGTCATTTGCGTCTGGTTTGTACCAATTATTCCTCCTCATCCACTCGGCAGCGTTCCTCTGTACCTCTGGGTCGGGGATCTGTACATTCTGTTGAGGTCTTTTAAGTTCTTGATCAACTTGGTGCTTCATCTGAGCCAATTGGCGCATCTCATCTTGTGAGTTCTGCCACAAAGTCTGAGCCTCCACCATAGCTTGGCCATCATTGTTAGATGTGGCCTCAGATAACTTCATTTTGGCGTACTCTAATCGCACCTGAGCGTCTTCGAAATTCTTATCTATTCTCGTAAGTTGTTCGGCTTTGGTGTTTCGCTCAAGTTGTCCAAGACGTTTTCTAAACTCTTCATTTTCCCTTTGCAAAGACTGTAACTTAACGTCTTTCTCTTGATTTGTCTTTCTGACAAGGTCTTTTTTAGCTCTACGTCTATTGCGTTTAGCCGCCCGTAGTTCGTCATCATCGTCTGGGTGGTCGGCATCGGCATCAGCTCCCCCTTGTTTTGGTTGATCTGCTTGCGCGGAATCTTCAGATACATCATCCATCACCATGTTGTCGGGTAAATCTGCTACCGCAGACCCATCTTGCCCCTCAATCACAGCAATTTCATCGTTTTTTGTTGTAGTTTCAGCCATTTTTCATATCCTTATACAAATGCTTTGAATGACAGAGGATTGGCCGTTACACGGGCGATAAGTTCATGGTCATTGATAGTCATAAAAAGCACTGGATCTTCACCTTGTTCGTCAGTTGGGTCTTTTATCTCCCATCTGTCTCCACCCCATCGCGGTACACGAACAAAATCACCCACATTTGCCCAAGAACCTTCAGGCCAAGAGGTCATAGTGTCTCTATTCTTAAACGCCAATGGCCCAATAGCAATGACCTTTCCAATCATGTTGTTCCATTTTTCATTTTCTTTGGTCTCTTCTACCAAATAAATCATTCCCTTGCGTTTTTTGACACGTCTCAACTGGATAATAATCCTACCTCCGTAGGGTTGCATACCAGGCTCTACCTCAGGAAATGCCCAATCTAACTCTTTTGCATCAGGCACGTCATTAGTAACGCTTATCGTTACTATCTTTTGCACTTCTTCCATCTTTTTTCCTTCACGCCATATCTCAGGCGCATTATTAAGTTCTTTGCAGAACGGGATCATCCATTTCAGGCTTGGTTTTTACCCTCTTCATCAGAGAGTATTAGATCGATGAACTCCAAGGAGTTTGTTAAACCTTGGTGCTCACCGACTAATCTTTGATACGACTCCCAATTGATAACTCCTCGTGCTAAGGATTCCTTGAGCTCAGCTTGTCGTATCTTTATTAAATGAATTAACTGTTCAATCATTTCTTCTTGGCTTGGGCAAGTCCACCTTGTGGCTTATTACCGCCCTTGGGTTGCAAAGATGTGCCATCAAGTTTCTCACCTTGGGCTAATCTTTTATGTTGTGGTACGTTTACGCTTTTTTGTTCATTGTCCGTTTGTGCCATTTGGAACTCCTTGTTGTGGCGGGGGGGCAGACTGAGCTTGCGCTACATTCTGGATGGTTTGATGTGTCAACTTTGCATTTTCAATTTGGATCTTTGTCTGAGCATCCAATTGAGCTTTACTAGCATCAGCTTGTAATTTAGCCTGTGCCATCTGAGCGTCAGCCTGATCTTTTGCAGTCTTACGCTGAGTCTCAGCCGTCTGAGTATCCTTAACCACTTGTGCGTCTGGTGGCAACTGTGGTGGTTGGTTACGTTTTTGTGCCATCTCTATGATCTTCTGGAACGAAGGAGCAAATTGTTGGAATACTTGGTTACTATCCAGTATGACGTGACCTCCAACAGTTGTGTACATCTTGTCAATCGTAGATGTGAGCTTAGGATCATCATAATTGTCCACTGGCTTGCCTGTAGCGTTCTCTACGTAGCCGTTTGACCTGTTTAGGTACCAGAGGGTCATATGCTGTTTAATGTGCTCTATGAGGTGATTTAGATAGCTTGGATCGGCAAATGGGCTCTGACCAAAGAATGGGCTCAAGGCAAACTGCAAATGGTCTTGAATATGGGCTATATGATCTTGTTGTAAATACGCATAAGACGGTTGTCCAATCAACATCGCTGCGTTCTCGTCTGCACTTGTTCTTTGCTCAGGTGCAGGGGTATCTTTAAGCAACTCATTGATGTTGGGCACCTTCATCTGTTTGAGTAATCTAGCCTCAACCGCAGGTAGGTTATACAAATCAGGGTGTGCGTCAGCCCTAGATATGACCGCTTGCATTTGCGCCATTCTCTGGGTCTCAGAGAAGATGTGTGGGTCACTAACAGGAACTACGTCTGTGTTCTTTTGGAAGTCATCACGACTTATCTCAAGATCCACAACCACGTCACCTCGTTGCATTTCGTCAAAGTACCATCTGTTTAGCCTACAGATAATCTTTAAAACTCTAGCTTGAGAGTTGTGTAGTCTTGCGTGGATTGCTGAGAAAACTACTGCGCCTTGCTCAATTAACGCCTGAGTAGTTCCAACAGGCATATTGGAGTTCATGTCTGCTATCTTCTCTTCAGCAGTTGTAACCACTCCCTTGGCTGCGTTGTCTAACCATCCAAGTAATTCAAACAATACTTGGCTAGGAGGATTGAAAGGCATAGGCATAGCAATCTGCCTAATGTCTTGAACGCCAGGCGCTCCTTCAATCTCTACGATTTGCGTAACATCAACCTGTTGAGACTGGCCAGACATCTTTGCGCCTTTGAGCTTAAGCATTGTCGCAGCGTTGTTGATGTGTGCCGAGTCAAGTAATGCACGCAATGAGCCAGTAAGAGCGGCACTAAGACCACCAATAAGATGAGGTAAACCAATTGCATACGCCCCCCTCCAAGGGATAAATTTAAACTCTACAACCCAATCCAACTTAGTCAATGTTTTGTCCGCTTCTTCCCAGTTGCGATACAAACCAATGACTTCGTTGTCCAACTTGTCAATCATCAAGATATAAGGCGCTGACTTACCCTTTGTCTCTTTATCGTCTTCTAACTCTAAGAATGTATAGATATGGTATACAGTCCTCAGGCCGTCTTTGTTGCCTTCTTGTACTTTACCTTCAATCTTATTGTTGGCCTGAGCAACCTTACCAATGTCTAAGTCCTGAGAAGAACTAATCATTGTCTCGTTTCTGTACATTCCAGAACGTATACGTCTGTCGTACTCATACTGAGTTATTTCGTGTATCTCAGCTGCCCTCTGAGCCGTGTAAAAGTTTGTTGCAGCAAAGGGTAGTATCACCCTATCAATAGGTAAAAACTCGCAACAAGGGCGTTTCTTCTCTTCATCAAACCAAATCTTGAAGTACTGAGATCCACCAAGTGGAAGTTGAGTCAATAACTGTTCTTGCTCGTCTCTAAACTCTTCTATCTGTTCTGTGATCTGCCAGTTTAAGAATTCAGCCTTACGCTCTGCTGTAGCGCTCTTAGAATCATCCATCTTGCCAAGTATCTTGGTCTTGACAGGCCCGTCTGGTGGGAATAATTCTTTAATTGCTCTAGCAGCAAAGTCTACGCATCCCTCTGCCATAGCAGGGTGTACAACCTTAGACGCACCCATAAAGGTAGCTCCACCTGGCGCATCATTACCCATACCAGTACGTTTAATACCCTCTTCGTATTGCTTGTCTCTGAGCTCTCTGGCTTCCTTGTCGTGCTCTAGTAAGTCCAGATAACGCATGCAAATATCGGACAAATCAGAGGGTGCAACAATGTCTACAAGGTTGTCATAGAACTCTGGATTAAACTCTGGGCCATCATCTAAGGTAACAATAGCCGATCCATCTGCCTGCTCTTCCGTCTCCATGTCAGGCATATCCATGACGGCAGAACCGTCTTCTTGTTCTTCAATGTTTAAATCGTCTGCCATTATTTAGCCTTTTTACGTTGAGTTAGCTCAAGACGCATGGTGTCCATGTCTTTGTGGACTTTTACATTACCGCCTTTTTTGTAACCTTGTTTTTGTAACTTTGTTAAGTACTTTTCAGATAAAAATTGACTTGGGATATTGCGAACAATATCCATGTACCCAGGTTCTCTTCCTTTGGTTTGCTTTATTTTATTTGTATAATCTTCTGCAAATGTTTTGAATGGAACTTGTTGAAATGTATCAGGGCTAGTCTCGCCATGTAACATAAACGGAAACGCTTGATTTAAATGTGGTTCATGTGATGTTTCACCATTAAATGTAAATACATGTGGGCCCACAGATAATGTTGGAGCATGAAGTAACTTTGGATCAGTTGTGTCTTCAATCATTTTCGAAGCGTCAAATATTTGAGCTTTTTTGCCACCTATTTTTTTACCTGACATTAAATCAGCTAATATGCGCCTTTTTTCAAATGTGTTAAATAAATTAGTATCATTAAAATCAGCACTTGGATCAAAAATAGCTTGAGATGGTTTTTTTTCTGTACCCTTTGTCATAGCTGATCTCATAATGTCTAACATCTCAGCTTCTTTTTCAGGGTTTAACAATCCTGCTGTTCTAGCAGCTTGAAATTTATCCCACATCTTATTAAATACAATTTGATTAGAAGTGTGCATCTCTGGAGTACCAATAAATGTAGTCCAAATAGCTTTTTCTTCTGGTGATAATCCTTTTCTTTGGCGATTAAGTAATTTAATAGCAGTTCCAGATTTACCTACACCCCATGTCCTACCTGAATAATCAGGATTTTCTAAACCAATTTGGGAAAAACCAACTCCACCCCTCATTCCATTTTTTTTCTTTTCTACTTTAGCTCTATCAGCTTCTGTTATAAATATAGTTTTTCCCTCATCTTTTCCTAACACTTCTGATGCTTTTTGTAATCCCTTTTGAGCTTTTTCAAATATAGCTCTTTTCATTTCTTCAACAGAAAGTTTCTTTGGTTTTTGTCCGCCCTCTGCCATTCCACCATTTGCAAAACCAAATCTTTTCTTATCAAACGGTTCTTTACGTGGTAGATCAGATGACTTAGCCGCCTTATTAATCTTTTTAACTTCTGCATCTGAAAGTATTCTGTTAACCTTCATTGCACCACCAATCAACCAACTACCCGTCATGTTTGGGTTTGTTTTGTACCTATAGTGACCACCATAAGGAACTTGATCAGTAATGTGAGCCTCTCGAGCAATTACCTTTCCTTGCTTGTTAGTCCCCCTACGATTGGCTTCAGACTGCCAATCTACATCGTGAGGCATCTCTATTTCAGTCCAAACTTGATTGTGTGGTCTTATCGTTGGCGCAGTTACGTTGGGGTCACCCCTCTCACCTATGTGAGTAGCCATGGGAAGCTCCCCTGCGTGCCATCCTGGACGTTCTGCAAAGCCTTTAGTGGGTATGTGCTCAGCAGATACCCATTTACCCATCTCTACGGGATCATGCTTTCCAATAAATAAAGGAAATAATTTACCAGGATGCTTCTCGTGAACCCTGAATAATTTATATGCTTTTACAGTTTTAGAAGGAGCTTCCATCTCACCCTCTACTTTTCCCCCCTTGGCCATAGCTTGTGGTGGAGGTGTTCCTCCTCCCATAGCATTCATTGCCTGTCCTTCAGGGGTAAGACTCAACATGTTACCCATAGGAGGCGTTGGTTGTGGTGCTTGAGGAGGAGTTCCTTGTCCTTGCTGTCCTTGAGGTTGGCCAGGTTGTGGGGGCTGTGGAGGTTGACCAGGCTGTTGAGGTGTTAATTGTTGGCCAGGTTGTTGTGGGTTTTGATCTACACCACCAATGGGCATACCATTGCTTTGAGACACCCCACCAGGTGACACATACTTACCATACATAGTCTCTGACGGATTGATGTATGTCTTAGGGGATAAGTCAGGGGCTTCGTTTGCGCCCACACCTTGAATGTCTAAAGGATTGTATTTCTTAGACATCTCAAATTTCATTTGTGCAAGTGAGGGTCGCATTGTTGCTCCTAGTGTTGATCCACCGCTAGCCATGTGTAACTCGTACTTCATGGTGTCCAAGTCGTTTGATACGTATCCACCCTTTTTGTACAAGGGTAGCCCCTCCTTCTTTACATGCTGAACTAACTCTGGTGTTAGTGGCATGTAATGTACACGTGTAGAGTTTAATTCTTTAGCTTTTTCATTTGCTTCTTCTTGTGTCGGATGATATGAAATACTTTTATCATCTTGGTTCATTACATGAAATCCAGGATCATTTGTTTGCGGATGGAATTGAGTTATATCTCTAAAAACATAATGAGATCCACTGTTTTGTAATGGCAATGAATGGAGATTCATCTTTGCGCCATGCTTCTTACCAAGGTCATTAAATATATTAGGGAGTCGCTTATCGTATGCCTCCTTCATGCCCTCGCCCAAATATAAATCTTCCCCTGTCAATGACCTTAATGTTCCTTGTTTTGGTTGATCTAATAATTTTTTAGCCGCCCTCTTACCAACAAATTCCTTTAAATTGTCTGGTGTTATACCAGTTTGTTTTATAACTGCATTTCCATTATGATCATATCCAACTAAGTCAGTACCAGATAAATGAAGTTCATTTATATATTTAGCTAGGTTGTATCTATCAGCTTGTTCATCGCCTGGTGTCAATGCTATACCGTGGTAGCCATTCTCTACTGCATGTTTAAGTAACTGTTTTGCCACCATTTCTTCCCAGTTCTTTTTGAACGGGGCATTAGGCACTCTTTTACCATCGTTTAAGTTGTTTAAAGCATTATTTGTGGCGGATTCGGGAGATAATCCCATAGAAAAAAGTTTTCCATTTTCATCTGTAATTAAATATTCTCGCCTATTGTTTATATTTCTTTCTTCTAATTTGTAATTTTTTGGTAGTTCAGATAGGTTTTGTTTGTAACCATTGTCTCTACCTTTTTGATGCCAGTCAGATTGGATCTCTTCAACGTGCAGGATCTTTTTACCTTCAGGGGTATTGCGATCTACCGTCCGAGCACTTGCCAGTAAGTTAGGCTCACCACCGTAATGGCTAGCATTTGCTACGAACTGTGACTTATCTTTGGGCTCATACTTGTATAAGTGTTCTTGGTAATTTGATCCACCAGGTAACTTATAGTCTTTGTGATATGTTTTGTTGTCTCTCTCTTCTAAGCCTTCTATGTGACTTTGCGCCTCTCCACGGTTGCGAAAGGGATGTATGTTTACTTGTCTACCCTCTTCGTCCACCACGTTGTGTAGGTCATTGTATGAATTCTCATCAGGATAATGAGGTACTGCGTAGTGCTTCTCTGACTCATCTCTCAATATCTTTGTGGTGATTTGTGGATTGGGATGAGAATGTAAATGGGCGTGGAATTGTTCCTTGGTCATCTTAGGTAAAGCATTGAGAGCTTCTAGCCCCCTATCTTCTACTTCGGCCTTCTTAAACCCTGGCTTCTTACTAAGCTCAGTCATGAACTCTGCGCCCGTACCTTTAGTCCGTGGGATGCTCTCAGCAGACTTGTTAAGAGGAGAATATAGATTCACTCCAGACATAGATCCTCCATCAGCCTTGTGTTGTATAAAATGTTCTGGGGCTATTGTGTATATCTGGTCAGGTGTGTAGCCATGCATGTCTGATACTCGGTGTATCTCGGTTGGTATCTCATCTTGCTCGTGCGCTATGAATACTCTGTGACCATTGCTCATCTTACGCATGGCATCTAGGTCGCTCTCTACGGGTCTACCATGCTTGCGTAACATTGATACAACTCCACCCTTAGCTGCTAATAAATGCGATTCATCTTTTCTGGTAGGATCAAAAGCAGCAAACTTGCTACGAATTTGATTTGGATGAAACACCACACCCACATCGACCATTTTTGGTTTGCCTATGCCTCCAGGATCGTAAGTGTTTTTTAATATTAGTGCATCATGACCACCACGCATAGCTTGATCCATCAAATCAGAATAAGTTTCATCTCGATATGAACTTCCCTTGAAGTCGTGATACATTGGGTTTTTGTATCTCAATGCCACTGGCATCACGTTTGCACCAGACTCCACTTCTGCGGCTTTGCGTTCATTATGAACTGATTGGTAATGATTGATCGCATTCAAAGCAGATTTAACTTGCTTGTTGTCACCAAACTTTTGAAGTTCAGCTTTCAACATTTCGTAGTGTGGCTTCTCATAATTAATATGCCATCCATAAGGCATTAATTCTTTGTATCGCTTGTCATGTGCTTCATAATCTGGCTGAGACATTTTCTTAAACATCTCGGCATTATGAGCTCCATACCATGCGTTTTTGATTTGATCATACATCAAATCACGAGCATCTCCATGTTTGGCAACCAAGTCTTGACGATAGCGCATGTTGTTAATTTCAGCGTCTTCAGCCAATTGCATGTACTTTTCATACGCATTCCAATTGCCAATTTTTTCAGCGGCCTTAGCCATACGCATAGCTTCTTTGTATTCTCTTGAACCGCCAGTGCCCGCATAACTACTTGCGGTATGCGCTCCATGTCCAACCATAGTCGGTTTGGGCGGAATGGTTGCACCTATTTTTTGCAACATTGCCAATGATTCAGGATTATGCTCAATCATTTCTGGTGGCGGTGTGCTAGGGTCACGAGCAAAAAAGTATCCCTTCTTGGCGCTTGCGGCTCCAGTAGATTCTCCACGAGTGTTTGGATCAAACGCTTCAATGTCCCCAGTGCTACCATGATACCAACCATGCTCGTAACCTTGCTGTAAAGAACGAGTAAAGGGGTCATGATGTTGACCTATGCGTTCAGCGGACTCACGAGCCATATCAAGGTTCATTTGTTGAGGTGGCCTTCCGCCTTTGTCCATGTGGACTAACCCACCCTTTGCTTTGGTGATGTCAGGATCGTTAAGATCATATGTTCCACGGTTGCCTATTGCGGATTTGATTTTGCGCGGGTCAAACATGCCAACATTTCTGTAGCCGCCTTCGTTTAAATAAAAGGCATCATGACCCAACTTTCTAATTGCTTTTTGCACTGATGGGTCTTCGATCATTGACCAATCGCCACTTGATAGCCTATTTTTTGAAGGGGCAAACTCAGGCCCAATGTCAGGATTCTCTGCCAACTTTGCATGTAATGCATCAACATGCGTTGGGTTTTCATAGTCCCAAGGGTTCTTTACGTTTACATGCACAGGCATAACATTTGGAGTTGATTTTTTATGCTCATTAGGTAAGCCAGCATAATCATTTGAAAATTCTGGTTTGTGCGCCAAAAATATCATGCCATTTTTAGGTTTGAATTCACTAAAATCTTTTGACGTTCCGTGATACAAACGCTCCTTGATTGCGCTTTCCGCAAGGAATCGCTCAAGCTCAGGAGACATCTTGGGTTTGGGTTTATTCATCGCATCATTATCATATAAATGTATCTAACTAGTCCACTAGCTTTGACACACGTTTCTTTCTGACATGTATCCAATCCTTGAGTAACTTTAGTAATTGTTGCTCCCACAAATCACTCAGGGGTTGACATAGTATTTCAAACTTGTCATCACTCGTTTCTATTTTTACTCCACAACTCACGACTGTTCTGTTAATTGGAGTCTCTTCTTTTTCAGTCATAATTCACCTTAGTACTTTCTTCTTAGTAATCCGATTACTAAATACTTAGTATTACATTGTAGATAGTTAGTATTACATTGAGTACGGATTGCCACGTTTTTGCATATTAAAGATTTCAGCGTCAGTGATATCTTCCTCCTCGATGTCATCCCTCGGTGGAGGGTCAATACTAATCCATCCTGAATCCCTCATGTACCTCAACCCCTGACTGATGCAGTCCACAAACTCGTCATGTACAGTCCCTTCAGGGAAAGAACAAATCTGACTCACCATCCCCTCTGCCCAGTCTCTCACATAACCTTTACGAACTGATGACTCTGGCACCCATACTCTGCCTGCTTTGATAATATTTGCAACAATCGATAATCTTTGTACCTTATCAGCCTTGCCAGGATTGTAAGGCATCACTGGTAGGTGAGCCCTTTGTAAGTCTTGGATTAATGATATGCCTGCGGATTTGTCCTCCACCAGAATCAAGTCAACTAGCTTGCGCTCCTTGCCCTCACCGTAGACTGTTTCGAACTCGGATATCACTTTGGGGCGCAGATCTGGGTACTGTAGATGTTCTTGCCAACAATCGAGCACCATCACACACATGCCACCATCCATAGGCTTGAATGCGCCAAGGGTTATACATCCACTCGGATCGTTGTAGTCCTTGTCTGAAGTTGCGCAGTCGTAACTCTGTATGATGTACTCGAGCTTAGGAAAGGGCTTACCGTTTGGCCACAATCTAAACCAATCCCTGTTTATGATAGATCCCTCTTCAGGATCAATAAGCTCTGCGTGGATCTCTTGTCTACCTAGCTTAGTCCCTTCATACTGAAGGATTTGCTTTTGAAACGCAGGGGCTAGATTGGCCACATTCACATACGTACTGGCTCTGGTCACCACCACGTCATCACCCTCACGTCCTAGTAACTCCATGATCAAGGGCTTAGGTTTAGGCGTTGTGGATACGATTATCTTAGTACCACGCTTACCCATTAGACGTACTGAAAACTGGATCATGTCCCATGACTCTTGGATGTAATCCCAAGCTGCCAACTCATCTAGCCAAGCCCCGTGGTATTGATTACCCCTAAACCTATCTGGCTCTGAGGCGCTCACCCCAGTGATCAACGATCCATTCCACAACTTAATCTGGTGGAGGCTTTTGTTGTAATCGATTACTAGTGATGGAGGAATCACAGATAGTAATCCTGACTCTCCTTCAAAGCAGGTATTTCTCAGGTCATTAGATGTAGGAGCTGCGACCAACCATCTCGTATTGGCCTCACTCGCTGCCCAGTATCCCAGAGTCTCAGCACTCGTTCGAGTCTTACCTGATCCCCTTCCTCCCAGTAGCGTCCATATTGTGTACTCAGCACTAGGTTCTATTTGAAACTTATGCGCCTTCTTAAGCCACTTAGCTCTCCACTCAAAAGTGACCTGCTCCCTCGGATCTAGATTCTTAAATCTATTCCTTATCTCTGGATCCTGTAGTATCTCAACTACAGAACTCATTCAGTAGCCTGTCTACTGTTCGCATAGTGCTTGAGGAGCTCATCAAAGATATCGAACTCACCCTCTACCCTGATAGGTGCGTCAGGATCTCCTGCTACTTCCATCCGACCTAGCTTGGGTACGTGGTACTCCACTACTGATTGAAACAGTTCAAACGCTTTGGCAGGGTTGGGCTTTATGTCGTGCTCTGGATCTCCATGCGCTACTCTATCAAGCCACTCAGAGAGCCTATGAGCGTTTCCATCAACAAAGGTAGCTATGGCCTGTCTTGCCTCATTCGTGCTCTTGTTGGGCGTTCCTGCTACCCTCCCACCGTATTTCTTACCTAATGGCATATTGTCCTCCTACTAATCTAAACTACAATAGTTTGAGAGTATAAACTAAAGTGCTAGTATTTGAAAATGTATCTTTATGCGAGTTGTAGTGACATTTGTGCAATTCTTTTGTCTTGTAGGCTTTTGTATTTAGGGTTTAGTTCGCATCCTAGGTATTGTCTGCCTAAGTCTTGAGCTACTTGAGCTGTTGTTCCGCTACCCATAAATGGATCTAAGACTGTTCCTCCTACTGGTGCTCCTGCAAGAATGCAAGGTTCTATCAGGTCACTGGGAAATACTGCAAAATGAGCGCCTTTATATGGTTTTACAGGAATAGTCCAAACACTTCGCTTGTTTCGAGTTTCACTTGCGCCAATTTTTGCAAGATTTTTTTGTGATCCAGACAAATAAATTCCTTCTTGAGAATGACGATGTGTTTTATTACCTGGCCCTTCTGGACGCTCTGCTTGTTCTTTTATTGCATCAATATCGTAATAATATTTTTGTGATTTCGTTAATAGAAATATATATTCGTGAGATTTTGTGCATCTGTCCTGAACAGATTCAGGCATAGGGTTAGGTTTGTGCCAAATGATGTCTTGTCTCAGGTACCATCCGTCAGCACGCAAGGCAAACGCCAACATCCATGGTATGCCAATCAAGTCCTTAGCTTTAATGCCGTCTGGAGGTCTGCGAGATGTCCCAGACCCATTTGATCCCAATTGACCTGAATTTACATAGTCATCAATCTTTCTAACAGTTTGCTCTACTTGTCTTCCACCTTGGGATGCATAACTATCCCCAATATTTAACCAAAGAGTCCCATCGTCCTCTAAAAGATCCCTAACGTGTCTAAATACATCTACCATCGCAGACACATACTCTTCTGGCGTTTCCTCTAGACCGAGTTGCAAATCTTCTCTTATGGCTCCGCATTTAAGGCATACAGACTTGTAGATAGCATCCCCAACCGTTAACTCTTTGTTAGCGTGGCCAGTTATAGTATTTTCTGAGTATTTACTATCTCCTTTGTGAGAGCAATTACTGCCTCCCCCAATCCAATTGCCTGTGCCGTAGTCTCTTAAACCATAATAAGGTGGACTCGTTACGCAAGTTTGAACTTTAACGCCTTCCGCAATCCACTTCTTCATGGTTGTGCGGTTATCACCAAATTCTATTCTGTTCATTTGGTTTTATAGGGCAAAGATGGGCCAAGTGTCTCTAGCCAACACAATTGACACCATGTGCCCTCATGTCCTTCTATTGAGCTAATAATCACATCAGCATGTTCCCCATGCGCAGGGCATACAACCCACCTAAACAAGCTCTGATCTTCTTTGATCTCTACTTCTGTAATGTCATCTTGATTCATTCTGCTTCACTTCTTGTCATTTTGTGTTCTGCAAATTTACGATACGCCTTGAGTTCAGTGTTTTCCTGTTTCAGCCTGTCTATCTCTGACTGCATGTGCTTGAGGCGAGAATTGGCCTGTTCTATCCAATTCTTGACCTCTTGTGGCATATCAAATAATGGTTCTTTGGTTTTTTTCGTTACCATTTCGGTTGTCCCAAATTAAAAGTTAGATGTTTAAAATTCTAACATTGAATTAGTGTGGTCTCCAACACATGCCATCAATGAACATTACAACAATAGCGAAAACGTATACGACTGCGTACACGAAATTAATAAATTTAGGCATCATGCGTGTTTCCTTATAAATAATATTACGTCTGCTAATTCTTTAAATTCTTTGCCTGACATCTCGCTAATCATGTTCATGTAGTGCTTAGATCCATCTTCAAATCCTTCTCTCCAGATAACCAATGGATCTTTGTATTGTTTGCTTTTGATCTCTCTGATCTCTATCTCGAGCTCGGTGATGCGGTCTTTGAGCTTGATCTTCTCAAGAGTAAGATCTGTAAACTCGTTCATTATTTCTTGATTTGTCATGTTTATTCTCTAGTGTTTGATTTTAAAAAGAAAAGTCGTAATACTTTTCACGCTTACCAATAAACAAACCGCCCACAGATTGCCTATATCTTCCCGTTTCTGCGCTCTTATAGACATGCGTCCAACACGTGTTGGGCTCTTTCTGCTTATAAAAATAAATCACACCTTTAGGATTAGGCGTGTACTCATACTCTTGGCTCTCGGATAATCCATTATCGTCAATACGTTTGGCATCATCTGCCTGTACTGTGACGATCAATCCTTTGCCAGACTTCTCAACTTTAATAATCGTGCCTGGATATCTATCGGTATGAGAGAGCATAGTAACCCCCATCCCTACGGTAGGGGTGGGAGCACCCACCACCATGCGCTCTTGTAATCTGTTAATTAGTGATCCGTACATGGTGGTTCTCCTTATTTCTTTGGTGATACACGAATGTCTGCACGACCTTCCTTGCGGAAAGTATTGAGTACCTCTTCTGTGATACCGTATGCAACACAAAGAGCGTTGTAATCGACTGTGCCCTTGACCTCTACGAGTGCAACGCTTACAGAGTGCAACTCGCCTTTATGTGTGCCTACATCGTACTTGTTGGCAATAGCGTCCTTCATGGCCTTTACTTGCTCTGCTAATACTTTGGCTTGTTGGTCAAGAACGTACAAAGCATCGATGTCGTTTGTAAGTGTCTCGACTGTAGCGATTGTCTGGATAGAGGCTTGTGTTGCTGTAATCATTTTTAAATTCCTTTTTAAGTTAATTGCGTTGTTGCAATAACTAGACTGTAACAGAAAATTAGAGTCTGTAAAGGTTTTAATCAACTATTTCGTAGGGATAAACCCTAATTTTTAGTTAATTTGTTGTTTTTGGGTGGATTAAATTGCGCAAAGTTACTTCCAATGCGTCTAACTCGTCCATTTTGGCTATCTTCCAAGCTGCTTTTTCACCATGCCATCCCATCCTTGCTCCTTGATGGCAACTCTTACATAGTGCGACTACACAGTACTGTAGAGATTGTTTAATGTGGTGAGCATCACTCGGGCCAGACTGTCCACATACGGAGCAATCTAATTCTTTTACACGTCCAATGTGCTCTCTTTCTTTTGCGGTCAATTTATTGTTCATGACACCGCCCTATCCATGACCCTGTTACTGGCCTCTGTAGACCTCCATACCTCGATTCTTGCCTGAGCTGATATCAACCCCCATCTAAACTTTTCTTCGTTCTCTACAGCCTGTTTTAGAGCCTCTAGGATCTGTAAGTAAGTTGGGTCTGCATATGCTTCGACTTCCGCAGCTGCTGATGTTTTAGCCCTACCTTCAACCAAAGCCTGTTTCATTAACATTGCTTTCTGGCTTTTTCTGTACTCTTCTATGTACACTCGGTGCGCCTTAGCTTCAGCATACTTTGCTCCATGTGTATACAAATAATCCACCGCAGCATTAATTTCTTTTGTGCTCATTTTTTTCTTTTCTAATGTTATTTTAATCTTCGGTAAACCCACAAACTACCAAGATAAAAGCAAATACCAACACTACCCAAGTCGATGCTAAAGATAATATTGCAAATATCAGCAACCAATCTATTAAGTCACCCATAGTTTTTTTGCTTTAATTTAACTTCTATTGTTTGAGCAAATTTAAATACACCATTGGTAATATTTTTTCCAATACCAGGCTCGGCATCAAATATTGCAAACCATTCTTTTTCTATTTCCCCAGAAGTCAACCCTACCCATTCTTGTGGGTTCAATTGATCCGCCATATCCAACATACAAGATAAACAAGTTGGGCAAAATGACATAGGTAAAATTCCAAAATTACCCTGTACACCACCTTCGTCATCGGTGAATTCGCACGAACAAGTCGTGCATTTGTGCATTTCCTCTTCAATCATGCGCTTCCTTATTTGACTTGACTTCAAAATCGAACCACTCATGTAACTCGTTGAGCACCTCATTGACAATTGACTCGTTGATATCAGATTCACTAGGGGTGGTGTTATGCTTGTATGCCCTTTTATGACCAAGTATCACCCCATCAAGTATGCACTTTTCGAGCAGTTGTGTAAATTTTGGTGTCATGTGTTCTCCAATTGTTTATTAATCCACTCATCCAACTTCTCATGCAACCATTCAATATTGCGCTGACCAATGGATTTGTTGTTATCAGTCATCAATGGATCTGTTAAGGTTTGTTTAATAGCACCCCCTGCGCTGAACTTGATAAATTTATCTTCCTGATCTACAGATACACCGATTACATCGGTCTGAACTTCTGATATACCATACCTTACTAATAAAATTTCATTCACAATTTTTCTCCTTTAATTTAGATTCTATTTCTTTTGCAAAGTTATCCACCCACCCGCCATAAATAATTCTCCACTCATCACATATAGGTTTTAAATCTTCCTCAGTCAAACTTACCCATTCTTTAGCTTTACTAGCTTTTAACCACTTATCCATTTTTGATTCAAAAGTTATTTGGCTCAAATCTTTTAGCATTTTGTTTAAATCATCAACCGCTTTTAATTGACGGTCTAACTCTTTTCTTAAAAATTCAACTTCAGTCATGTGTTCTTCTCCTTTAATTGATTTATCGCCCAATCAAACCATTCTTTTGCATCCATTTCGTAATAACCAACAGGCCCAACAGATGACAACTCTTCTCCAAGTCTGATTGCGGCTTTATGCCACTGCTCATTTTGGTATTTGTCAGCCCACGCATTTAACTCATCAATGGTGTACCAAGGACGTGTTTTGCTCCATGCTTCACGGGCTTTGGTAAAGTTGTAATCTTCCATGCTCATGTGTTCTTATCCTTTAATTTATCTGCTATTTCTTGTGCTAACAAAATTGGAAAACCTGCGTTTTTTATTGTTAAATCAACAAGCTCATTATTAGTCAACTCTACCCATTTTTTAGTTTGTGGTGTGGTGTAGAGAGGCAAACAGTCATCCCACGCTTTTGTTGCGTAATAAATATTTTCTCCGTTTTCTTTTCTAAACCACGCCACAGGTTCACCTTGCTCTTGCTTTGACTTACGAATCAACCCAGTAACCATGTTGTCAATTTGCAAAATAACACTAACAAGGTTATCCGATACTTTCCAATGCGTTACTTCAGGATAAAAATTCCTAGCCATAAATTTAGCCAAATTTTGTGCGGTATTAAGTAACCAAGGCTCATCCTGCTCTTGCTTTTGTTGTGGTGTTGTGTAGAGAGGTTTACAAGATTCATTTATTTTTGTGCAAATCATGTTTCCTTTACTGTCTATCCATCCCACAGGCTCATCTTTTGTTTCTGTAGTCGAAGGTACATAATGTGGATAGGGTTCATTTACTAACTCAACGCCTTGCCCAGTCTCATATGCCTTTACAGCTTCTGCATTCCATTTTGTCTTAATCATTCTTGTCCCCTTGCACGAATAGACTCAGCACACAAATCTGCGGCATTTGAATATCTACCGTTGTCGTAAGCATCACACACCTTTGCGCACTCCTCACGTTCTTTTTCTGCACCAAGCTCTATAAGTTTGTTGCAAAGTGAATCGAATGCAACAATATTAAAGTCACCACTGTGCATTGGCACTTTACAAATGTTCAATATTGCTGTCTGAATTTCATCTTTAGTCATTCTTATCTCCTTTGAACCTCTTCTGATTACGCCATTTAAGCTCTTCTGAAAGCTCTAAAAACTTATCAGGTGCTACCGCCTCCCATTCCATACCTGAGTTTGTGTTGCTTATCTTTACAACTCCTATTCCAGTAATAAGTGCGCTTGTAAATGCCGACTCAAATATCTCATTCATGTCTTTGTCTTGTGTCATTCTTGTCCCTTTATAGCTAGTGCAATTCGAGTACGTTCTTGATGAATAATGTCTAATGTTTTTCTTTGTACTGGTTCTCCAGTACCTTGCATAACAATTTTGATGCAATCTTCACGTTCTTTTTCTGCTATCAGTTTAGCAAAGTCTTTCAACATTGAATAAGTAAATCCTATTGGGAATCCGTCATCAAACAGAAAACCAGATTGTTCAGCCAAATCAATTATTTCTTCTTTAGTCATTCTTGTCCCCTTGAGAGCACCTCTGCTGATTTCAACTCACCTGTTTCGCCATCAAATACCAATTTAAGATTCGCATATGATGCATCGCATGAATCCCATCTACATATGCCTGTGTCTTTGTATTGAAGACGTACATTGATAAATTTAATAATGTCTGGCTTAGGTTCTGGTTTTATTCTGTATTCGTGATTTTCAGCCCACAAAGGCTCTCCCATATCTTCCCATTGTCCATGTCTGTCTTTCCATTGAATCGGAGCACCATTTGCCCAAGCAATTATTAAGTCTGCGTGTTTATGTTTCATTCTTGTCCCCTATTAGCAATAATTATTTTCATAGTTTGCTCTTGTGCTTCATACAAAGGCTTTGCACAATCTTTGCATAGTTGGGCATTTAATCCTTGCCAATGAAATGAAAACATTCTGTGTGTTTTTGGAAATTCCGTACTTGGGTAATCACTACATTCATAAACTTCTGTATCAAGCATTTTCTTGCATCCATCGCAAATGTGTTCGTAGGTTAACTTAATCATTCTTGTCCCCTTTCTTCCATCATTAAATCTGCCATGTAATAAGCGTGTTTCGCAGTATTTTTACTTACATAAAATTGTCCGTTAGCTAACATTCCTTGCATAGCTAACCCTGCAAACCAATCTCTCAAATCCATACCTGTATTAGTGCAGGTAGCAATATGACCATCTATTGTTTTTTCATATGTATGTGGGAATGCTTTCATTCTTGCCCCCTTGCACGAATAGCTTGAGCACAAATTAACTCAACCCTTAATGTGTAGTAATCGCTTATGCTATCCATAGCATCACATATTTTTGCACATTCCTCACGTTCATCTTCAACTAAGGCATCAACAATTGTGCGTACCATACCCTCACTGAAGTGTTCTAAAAGTATCTGTACCGCTGTATCTTTAATCATTCTTGTCCCCTATATATTTCATCAAAAATCTTTTCGATTCCAGGTCTAACAACTTCTTGAAATGTTTGTGATTTTTGCTCAGGTTCTTCTATTCCTTTTAATTTTCGCAATTCTTTTTCCATTTCCTCAATTCTTCGTCTTAATGCCGAAATTTCATAAGCCTCTGGTGTCATGTAAAACTGTGAATGATCCATTATTCTTGTCCCCTTGCTCTGATGGCGTTTGAATCGCTTGTCAATGAATATGAATCATGTAATTGCCGAAGTACAGCGCAAAACTTCTCACGCTCTTTCTCTGCTACTAGTTTGGCAAACTTTTCAGCATATTCAAACCCAATAATCGGCATCCAATTTACATCGGTTGCAATATGAAGTCTTGCTTGTATAGCCATCTCAATTATTTCTTCTTTAGTCATTTAATAACCTCGCCTGTTGATGTTTGACATTCCATAAAACAAAACACCAAGAATTTATAGTGTCCTTGTTACCCTTTAAATATTCGTTTGTACAGCGCTCAACCTCTTGCCAATCTACTTTGACTAAGTTGTTCTTATCTATCATTGCAACAATACTGTTATTAGGTTCTTTAAAGTTCATTTTCCGTACCTCGCAATTAAAGCTGCGTCTGCTAAAGCCTGTCCCTTAATCTTCTTATCTAAGTCCCTCCATTCTGGCCACAACTCAATAGCCTTACTCCTACTCGCGTCCTTGTCTTTTCCAATGATTCCAGACTCTTTTTTCCATGACTGAGGGGTAACTAGGGTGGTCGGTATCATAAACGCCCCTAGAACCCCCATAATCGATCCTACAGCGTGTCCAAACGAAAACATGGACGTTACCCCCTGACTCGGCATCGCTCCTACCTTCTCAACGATTGCGACATCTACCCTAGCCCCATTAATAAAGTTTCCAACCACAGAACAATTTACTCGGTTATGCGTCCCAATTAAGTAGGTAGGCATTTGTAACCACTCAATCGGTTGTAAGTCTTCTAAGATCACCAAGGCACCATTGATTCCAGGATCAACTCCAAGTACTCTCATACTCTCTCCCTTCATTTTTTTCTTACTGATAAAACCGTTCATCTCAACCTCAACTTATCTAATAAACGACCCAATAAGACCTGAAACCAATTAAAGGGTGCCCGTTCTCTAACTAAGTTCTTCGTGTCTGTAAATCTTGCGTATGTCACTTCGTCATCTATCATTTTGTTTTCCTTAGGTTAAATTCATCACATCTTTGCAAAGTAAACCGCAAAGGTTTATACGTCATCCCCCGACTATCCTTGTAAAAAGTGCAGTGTGATGTCTTATTGTTGTACTTGTCACACTCAAAACAAAGCCTTCTATCGTCACCCTCTTTATCTCTCAAGTACATCTGATGGGCTAGTAACTCCGATTCCTCCTGACCTAACCCCTCCCTCACAAATACCTCCATCCTCTTTGTGTATCTCTTGATCTCTGATTCGTTCATATCTAAAAAACTCCTTCCAACCACAACCACGACACTTCCAATACTCTCCAACTAAAGTTTCCCCAAGAATAATGATTCCCCCACACTTACATATTCTCATGTCATCTCCTTAAAAGTCTAACACTAAATTAGATTATATAGATAAAAAAAGGGGTGGTTTACTCTAACAATAAATTATTGTCTAAAAAAGACAAATCTAGGGCGAATTTTTTATAATTTGTAACACACATTTAGCATATTCTTTTATATCCATAAGTGTCTTGTACTTTTCTACCACCTATCTTCATACCTCCAGTACTGAACATCTTACAAAAAATGTCACCACTATTCCAAATGTGTGCTGCGGTCTTTACTTTCTTGTCGTTGTAAAAATATTTCATGGTTTTTCGTTATCAGGATTGGTGAACTAGGCTCGAATGGGCAAAAAACTGCCTTGTGCTACCTAAGTAACACTCGGCATTTTCCCACATCAGTATTTGGAGCCACTGAGTATCGTTATGGGAGCTAGTTCACTGCATGATGACTAACCTTCAGGACTTTCCGATTCATTGCATCGTCTTGCACAGCCTCCTGATCCTAAATCGCCACCCAACAAATTGAATCATTGGACAACTTAGGCTAACCCCTGTTTGCGCTTGCTCTTCTTTGCGCATACAACTTAAGTAAGAACGTAGTGATTGGGTGGACTGCGCTCTACACCTTTCGGTTTCCCACGCTTCCCTCATGCCCAACTTTTAACCCGATAGACCTTAAGTCGGATGTCGGAAAAGAATAGATAATAAAAAAGCCGCTTAGCCATACATTCTGGTTACGGTCTTTATCAAATATCTTCTACACTGGATATTTGATAAAGCAGAATGTATGAGTAAACGGCTTGGAACTAACTATTGCCCGTAACGACAACGATTGGATTATACCCAAAAAATAGGACTTATCCCATTTTTAAATAAAAATAATATTTAATTATCCTTCCTGAGCGCGATGATTTTACCCACAAGAGCAAATAGACTATCTTTCACGTGCAAGTCATTGGCATCAAATCCAACCTTATCAGCCATTGTCCAAGGTAGCCCCGTAGACTCTGCCGTCTTTTGACCAACCAGACTCACATCATTGTCAGAAAAAATAAATCTCTTACCCTGTATCTGATCTGCAACATCCGCTAAATTATTTGCTGAAAAACAAACAACCACTGCTGAATCTAAACCACAGGACTCTAGAGCCTTCTTAACGCTTAACCCTGTCGCATACCCCTCGACCAACCAAAACTCGCTTACAGAACGGTTTCCTAGCGTCAGAATCGCATTCTTAGCCCTCATCCCCGCCAACATCTTCTTCTCATGTTTACGTATCTCTGGGTTCCAAAATATCTCTTGGTATCCACACACCCTATTCGTAACCACGTTCCTCATGGGTATCAGTAGTTTTTCTCCAACAACTAACCCCTTGGCATCAGGAAACCCTTTGAACTCTAAATAAGGGTGATTCTCTAGCTTAGCTGACCTGAGAGTAGACTCAGCTTTCTCGGCCACCATAGCGTGCCTCTTGGACTGTTCAGACTGAGCCGACTGTCTTTTCGCCATCCACTCACTTTTCTCTTGTGGTGTCCAAACAACATCTGACTCAAACCAATTAACTTTTGCATCTTTAGCCCAATTAAAAACCCAACCCTTCTTACCATCCCAAAAATAGGCACCATTTTTAGATTTAGGTTTATCGACTGTACCGCAACGAATAATCCTTTCTGATGGGTCTAAATTAAAAATTTCGACATTATGAGCCCTAGCGAAGTCTTCAAATTTCATTTTTTCCCCTTCTTCCAAGCAATATTCAATTGTTTAATTTTATTTATAACATTCTTATTGATTTCAACGATAGGAGCCTTACTGAACTGCCACTTAGTTTCTTGGCCTGTAATTTGTTTAAATAAATGCCAAGCTCGAGCTGATTGTTTCTCTGGGGAACTATAAGCCCTTGCGTAAGTAGACACCTGATTCCACAAATCTTCGGCATTGTCTGCGAGTTTCTTTTTATTCTTTCCTTCTCCAATAAAAATTTCTTTCATAACCCCCGAGTCAACCTCAATCAACGCCTTGGGGATCGTCTCGTGGCCACACATCATGCATTTTTTGTGAAATGGCTTGTACCCACACCTAGGACATCCTTTAATCTCATACTCTTCTTCTGTGCGGATCTTCTTATCTAACTTCTCACCGTCATCTAACTTGTCTAAGCCATTAAAGTAAATGTCGTTAAAGTCTTCAAAAAATCTAATAATATTCCCACTAAAGTCTAGTAGATGGCAGTCCTTCTTGCCTGTGTCTGGCGAGCTCCTCAGCCCCCTACCCCACATCTGTATCGCAGTAGAGAGTGACTTACGCAGTGGCCTTGCATCGCAGATACACCCAACGTCAGGCACGTCAAAACCTTTAGCTAGAGCCTCTACAGATATCAGTACCTTTAAATGACTGTTGGGCCTTCTATACTCATTTAAAAGTTCTTCCCTTTCCTTGACCGTGGTCTCTGACGTAAACACTGCAGCCATGACCCCACTACTCACAAACTGTTTACATAACTCTAGACAATGATTAATCGTTGCGCCAAATACAATCGTCTTTCTGTTTTCTCCAAACTGTATCCAGTCTCTGACCACGTCACCCACAATCTTAAGTTCTCGCTCCTCAGCTGCCTTATCTGTCCACTCACCCCCTGCGGTAGCCGCGCCCGTCATATCGGGCTTAGAACACGAAAATACCCTCATGGGTACCAACACCCCAATCTGAGTGAGTTCGTGCATTGTGGTGGCGTTTATGAGGTTTGTAAACACGTTTCCAAGACCCGTTGCAAAAGGTGTTGCGGATAGACCTATCACCGCAGCTTTCGTAGTCTTTGCAAAGTCAGTCCAAGCCTTGTAAGCCGTGTGAGCCTCATCAACCACTAAGACATCGAGTTGTGGCCAAAACTCTCTTTTAGCTATTGTTTGTACGGACGCTATCTGTAGTAAATATTCTGGTCTGCGCCTCCAGTGGTTGGATTGAATGACACCGTGGTCTTTGAGACCATATCTGTCCGCAACCTCAGACGTTTGATTAATCAAGGTAGTTCTGTCACACAGAAATACTGTGCGTTTACCTCTGAGCATTGCCTCTCGGCATATACGAAGACCTAAGTAAGTCTTCCCCGCCCCTGTGGGGGCCATAATGATCTGAGTCCTGTGCCCGTCCTTAAAACCTTGACGTAACGCCTCGTGCGCTTTAGTTTGAAAATCTCTTGGTTGGGGGAATCCATCATCACACTCTCTCGGTGCTAGGATATGAGTCATTTTTTAGTCTTTAGCCTTTCTAATTGTTTTTGTAAATCTTTAACCATCTTGATGGCCTCGGTCTTCTCGTTAATCAATCCATTCATCCTGACATTTAATCTTGCATTCTCTTGATTTAATCTTTTGATCTCCTCATGCGCTAAAGCAAGTGGCTCATTAGACTCAAGCAACGCATTCATAAACTCAATATCTTTTTGATGCGCTAACTCTGTAGCCTCCATTTCGGCCTCATCAGGGGTAGAACCTTCGTAGGTGTTTTCCCTAGTATCAGAATTATGTAATTCTTTTGTATTAGTAATCGGATTACTAGTTGTAGTTCCTTTGTTTGCAGTATTTGCTTTGTTTAAAGTACTTTTGTTTCTATTTTCTTTTTGCTTCTCTGCGACCTTAGGATTAGCAATGGCACTAACAAATGGTGCGGAAACGCAACAAATCTTTGCTATTTCGTACATAGATTTGTCTTTTGTTAGGGGATGCTTAAGTGCCTCAATCACTACCTTTCGTTTGTCTTCATTAGTCCTTGGCTTACCATGCCGACCGTTAACTCCAAAACTCATGACCTGAGCTTCTTCTAACGTACCAGGCTTGTAGTTGACATCAACCATCTTGGCATCTGAGAGCATATAGGAGTGATAACGGTGGAACCCGTCTACTAGCCAATACGTTACCCCGTCAAATACCGTTTCCATTGGTGGGAATATATCCCCATCCTTCATACACTCTAAATAGTTTTGTACAGTTTGTTGATCTATGACTACACGACCTTGAGTACCTCCATCAATTCGAATGTCACTTAGTTTTATTCTTTTCATTTTTTCTCCATTAGTTAAATAAATCTGGCCTCAACTCTTTTGCTGTAACCAGTCCTTGGGTAGCTTTTTCTATCTTTTTAGATAGTAAAGGTGACGGTCGCTTTACTTTAGTAATTAGTAATCCCAACCAAGTGGGTGTAATTCCTAGGTAATCTGCCATCTCCTTCTTTGAGCCGTAGGGCTCGCCTGCAAAATATTCTTTTAAGTTCATTATTTCCTCCTTAAAAAAGATTCTAACACATCTAATTTTATGTTATAGTTTATATACGGTCATGTGATCGTGTATTTGTCCTAAGGGACGTAAAGGAAAATAAATGAGTTTATATGTAACTGATTCGGGCGGTACTTTTGAGCGTTGCCCTGCGGGGGTACACCTAGCAAGGTGTTACAGGATTATCGATATCGGCACACAAAAGATTACTTACAAGGGGGAGGTAAAGTTCTCTCATCAGGTAATGTTCTCTTGGGAAGTCCACGGCCAAGACGATAACGGTAGCCCTATCCTCATGAGAGACGGTAGACCCTACTCTATCCCTAAGACCTATACTTTGTCTTGGTCTGAGAAGGCTAACTTAAGATTAGATTTGCAAAGTTGGAGGGGTAAATCTTTTACTCAAGAAGAACTGCGCAAGTTTGACCTTAAGAACGTATTAGGTGCTTGGTGTCAATTGAACATCATTGATCAAACGTCTGCTAATGGTAAGACGTACTCAAACATCAAGGGCATAACCTCAGTTCCATCATTTATGAAACAAAAGGGTATGCCAGAGGGAGTGAATAAGATTGAGCTCTTCAACATCTCAGAGCCTGACATGCAGTTGTTTGCGACCTTTACAGACAACCTTAAAAATAAGATTGAATCTACCCCTGAGTGGCAAAAGATATCCCTCAAGTCCTCAACAAACGCACCAATGCCTCAGGCAATGGATGACCCAGAACTTGATGATATACCTTTTTGATTATGAAAATACTATATCTATCTTTACTTTTAGTGGGGTGCTCAAGCACGCCTACCCCTACACCTACTTATGTCTACGGATCTCCACCCGTTGTACAAGTAGCCTTAGACTCAAGAGTTCAACAAATGAGTCGTAACGAGGTCATACAAGCCACCATTGAGTGCGAAAGCAACCACATGAGGGCTGTACCCATTCAATCTAAACGCATGGTCTCAGGGATGATGAGTGACTTTGTGATTGACGTTCAATGTATGCCCCGTTATAGACTTTACGGACAATAGGAGACAGTATGTTAAATATATTAATTGGGATAGTAATTGGGTTTTTTGTAGCGACTTATGGACTGGGTAACATTATCACGTCTATAGATCATTTTATTAACAAGGCTAAAACAGTCAAAATTGATACGGACTAAGAATGGCAACAATAATAGCTAGAAGTTCAGAGAGTACACACTGGTACACCGCTGACGATGGTGCTCCTATGTACACAGTAAAAGCAAAGGATGGTTCAAACCGTCCTACAACACTCAGAGACGCTCGAAAGATGAATCTGATACCTTCGGTCACCACCATCTTAAAAGTCTCCGCAAAGCCCGCTTTAGAGGCTTGGAAGATGGAACAGATGTTGTTGGCTGCTCTTACCCTACCAAGGAAACCAGAGGAGACAGAAAAAGAACTGATTGCGAGGATAGTTGCAGACTCAAAAGAAACGGCTAAATCCGCTGCTGAGAAAGGTACCCGTATCCATGAGTCTATTGAGAAACACTTTGCGAAAGAAAAGGACATAGAGCACGAAGTCATCGCCGCAGAGTTTGAGAAGGCAGTCTTTGAGCACTTTAAAACCCATCCCTTCCAACCTTGGATCGTTGAGAAATCATTTGCATCTAAACTGGGATACGGGGGTAAGGTAGATTTGTATTGCGAAAAAGACGAATCAGCTCCAGTGGGGATCATCATTGATGCCAAGTCTAAACAATTTGGGCCTGATGATGAGGTAGTAGCGTATGAAGAGCACTTAATGCAACTTTCTGCATACCGCATGGGCCTTAATCTGCCTCATGCAAGGTGCGCAAATGTATTTGCATCTGTGAGCCACCCTGGTCTTATAAAAGTCGTAGAGTGGTCTGAGGAGGATCTAATAAGGGGATGGAATATGTTCACATGCCTATTAGAATTTTGGAAACTTAAACATAAATTTGGAGGATGAAATGAAAGTAACATTTGATTTGGATGATGCAATAGATAACAGAGTTTTTAATGCGCCTAAGGGTTATCGAAGACTCACCATTAATCTGCCTGAAGAAATTCATAAAAAAATTAAAATGCACGCAGTAGAAATTGACACAACAGTTACTGACATTATTACTGATTTGATTGCAAATATTTTTGGTGAAAAAGATATTTTTAAAGAAGCTAAAGATCAAGTTGAAAAACAACTTAAGCGTAGGGGCCGTCCATTAAAAAATTCTATGGGGAAAAAACAATGATACTAACTAAAGAAGAAATCATGCAAGCATTCATACACGCAAACTTAATTGAGAACTACAACTTTCTAGAAGAAGATCTTGTTAAGTTAGCTAATGCGTTCATAGATAAAGCTATGGAGAAGTTAGCAGATAAGCAGTAAAAAAAACCCCCTCACACGAGGGGGCAAAAATGGGCAACTGCAAGCCCTTATTACTGTTGCATGCCTGAATAATATTTCTTTATAGCAGGCAATACACGAGGATTTCTTGTTTGTATTTTATTTAATTCTGATTTAAATAATGTTTTTGTTTCCTCATCAATATTTGAATCAGCAATACCTTTGAGAAGTTCATGAGCATAACCAAAATCTCCTGCATTATCACCTGTTGGAAAAGTATTGAAATATTCATCTCCTATACTTCCTTTAAATTTTGGTAATTTACGAGAATTTATTAAGTCAGCTTTTCCAACTTCATCTGCTAAAGCATTAATTTTTTGATTCTGCTTAATGCTTTCTCTAATATCAGATGCGGTTTCTTTTGGAGGAACTGGTGGCTTCAAAGATTTAATCAAAGATTTTTGTTCTTTAATCTTGTCTAAAGATTCATTGTAATTTTGTTGGGCATTTTCATATTCAGTTCTTGCTTTTGCTTTCTGATTGATTAGCCCTTGTTCAATCTTATTTCTAGCTGACTCTTGTTCTTTTTGTTGTTGATACTCTGGAGTCATTCTTTCTCTAACTAATTTCTCTCCTTCTGGCCCAATGGTTAAAAGCGGATATCCTTCAAACATATTAGGAGTTTGACCACCTAATACTCCAGATATTCTTTGATATGATTCAGCTTGACCAGGTATGTTTTTCTTTTGCATAACAGACATACTAGGAACTTGTGATGCTTCTTCATCTGTTGCACCAAATCCTTTAGCATATTTTTCAGTATTTGCTCCACCAAGCGGTGCTCGAATTAATGGAACTTCAGTTGATCCAGTTTCATTTAATAACTTTTCATAATCATACAACTTATGTTCAGGCTTCATGTCTTTTATAACATTGTGCTCAAGCCTAGCTTTTTCTAAGTTTTCTTTATGTAATTCATGTTCTTGAATTAATCTATCATGTTCAGCATGAGCTTCAGCCAACTTTTGTTGATGTTCAGCCAAGTCTTGAGCATGTTGATCTAATTCATTTTGTTTTGCATTTTGATATGCAGATTGAAGTTGTTTTTCTTGTTCTAATTGATTTGTTAATTGTTCAGTAGCAGGATTAGTTGTAAGAAAAGCCCTTTTAGCAGTACCAAGAATTGAAAATGGTACTTGATTTAAAAAGTTTTGACTTGTATTATCTGGTGGATTGGTTCCAGATTCATACCAAGGTTTTCCACTTTTTTCATCTGTATTGTCTACACCCTTAAACAAATCGTCATATTCATTTCTTGGATCAGGTACAACATTAGTGTTTTTTGGGTTTAGTGTTAAAGATGGATTTATTCCAGACATAGAACTTGGTTTTGGTGCTATGTCATTCTCGTTTAGTATAGGTATTGCTGGAGGTGTTGTGTTAGATTTTTTTTCTATAGATACATTTGCATTATGTTTATGCGAAGGTGTTGTTGGTAAGTCTAAATCAACATTACCAAATAATTGATCATATGAATTGTCTTCAGGCATTTTTATCCACCTTTTTTCTGATTGTTTTTATCTCTCATGGCTTTCAGTTGTCTAATATATGCTTCTTCAATTTTCTTTGCTTCATCATTATGGTAATTCGACAATTCACCATAGGCAGGGTGCCTAAATATATCAGTTAATCTTGTTTGAGTTGAAGGATCTAATTTATAAACTGGATGTTGCCCTTGGTCTACATCAGTAACAAATTTATATTGTTTTTGAATATTTTCTAAATTATTTTTAAAATGACTTAATGATCTTAAAGACGCAAGAGGAGAAGTATGTAATCCAGGAGATAAATCCCCATATACATGTAACTCAGCATTACTTGCTTGGTTTGGATTAACACCTCCTAGCCTTTGTCTACCCAACGCAATCAACGCGTAATTCATTCCTAATGTTCTTGCTAAATCTTGATCTTCCTCTTTAAACATTGTTCTTATGGATGTTTCAATAGGCAAAGAAAGTTGAGCACTTAAAGCATTAAGACTAACAGTAGCTCCTGTATCTATGCCTTTTAATATTCCATTTATTATTCCGCCATTTGCATAAATATTACTTATTCTTTTAACTGCTTGAAGATGTTTTGTTCTTTCTACTGGGTCTTTAATATTTTTACCAGATAATAAATCAATTTGACTTTCTACCGCATTATGCAAAGGATGAAAATTCTCTGGTGCACCAGCTTCTTCTAAAGATGCCAATCTTTTGTTTGATCTTTCTTCTGATCTAGTGGCGGCATCAGATTGACTTTTCTGTTGATCAGGATCAGGAAGTTTTGGCAAACTAGGAGGTATTACAATAGGTTTGATTGAGGCTTGAGGTTGAGTAGAATTTGCACCTTGATCAGCGCTAGAACTTGTTGCATTAGGTTGTTGGCCTTGTAAACTAGGATTATTTGGATTCACTTGAGATTGAATCGATGGTTGGCCAGAAACTGAAGGTTGATTTTCTGGGTTAGGAGTAGGCAAAGTTCCAACAGGATTTATTTGACTATTTAAATTTTTCATAGCAGCGTTATAGTCAGATCTGCTTATTCCACCATTCGCAAGCAAACCATTCAAAGCAACTATTTTTTGTTGTTGCTGAGAACTAGATAATGTTTGTTGTTCTTGTGATCTTTTTACTTGCTCTATTTGAGCTTTGACAGCAGGATTATCAGGATCAATTTTAGATGCCTCTGTTATTAAAGCAGATGGCATAGGCTGATCAGGATGTTCAGTAGACCAATCACTCAACATCTTATTGGCTCTTTGTCTTTTATCTAAGAGTACGTTTGATTGAGCAATCTGTGCTTTCATCTGAGCAATAGGCAATCCCATAGCTCTTTGTTGTTCTAAGTTCTCTCCCATTGCTTCTGCTGCACTACCCAAGGAAGCAACAAAACCACCTAGTTGTGGCTTAGCAAACCCTGCAGCGACCTTCCACAAATTAGGTTGGGCATAACGACTCTCAAGACCTTTTAAAATATCTTGTTGAGCATTTTTAAGATTGTTTAAATCTTCTTCAGATGTGCCGTAAGTATTTGTTTTACTTAGATCAAAACCTACTTGTGGACTAGATTCGGTTGCCATATTTATTCCTTGTTAAATTTTATTTTAAGGTTGGTTATTAGGATCGGTGCCTTGGCTTGAATCAAAATTATTTGCGCCAGTACCCGTATCAATATTGTTGTAATCAAGACCACCAGTAGTTGGATTAGCTGCGATATACGGACTACCATCAGCGTTGAGTGGATTACCATTACCATCCGCATAACCTGTTGGAGAATTATTATCTTTGAACGCAGGATCTCCTGATGATGTGGTTACTCCAGGAGCAGGTGACCCGTTTGGCCCTCCTGTTACAGCGTTGTATCCAGACTTAAGAATATTTCCTGCACCAGACAAAACTCCATTTGTTACGCCATTTCCACCAAACAGCTGATTATATAAACTTGGCCCTTTACCGTCTGCTCCAGTTCCTTGGAACAACGCTGCACCACCTGCGCCCACACTCGCCAGTGCAGACAACGGAGAACCATTTGCAGTCGTTGTGGTCGTTGTAGGTACGTTGTAACCTCTTAACATGCCTGATAGGGTAGATAAGTTGTTTAATGGGAATAACTGTTGATTCTGTGCAATAGTCTGTTGTTGACCACCTAGTGTGGATTCAGCATTGATGTCAGCTAAATTTTGTGTTCCTGCTTGTGAAGCAAGTGTTCCTTTAGCCAGTCCAGCTTGGTTAAGAGCATTGGCTTGTGACGTTGCAAGGTTTCCTGCCGTCTGTCCTGCCGTAAGGTTTGCTTGGTTTTGAGCTTGCTGTGCGTTGGAAGCAGTAGCACCGAGATTTGCAGCAGTCGTGTTTGCTCCCTGTTGTAAGTTGCCAAGGTTCGTACCTCCTGTTATCAAATTAGATGCTTGGGTATTTGCTAAGTTACCTGCTGTACTTCCTAATTGACCCAATAAGTTCTGTTG
>Ga0208614_1000051_pt1 | contig 46716 bp, 66 predicted proteins | sample CryBogCBE23Jun09_FD_184554 | JGI IMG/M metagenome (GOLD analysis project Ga0208614, IMG submission 184554) | Freshwater microbial communities from Crystal Bog, Wisconsin, USA - CBE23Jun09 (SPAdes) | ecosystem: Environmental > Aquatic > Freshwater > Lake | place: Crystal Bog, Wisconsin, USA...
GTGTTCAGGGGTTTTGTGCCCTTTTTTGTGTTCGCCAGCGGGAGGTTGTGGTTGGGCGGCTTGCTTGGCTTCCATCATCTTCAAGCGCTCAATCAGCTCCTCTTTCATTGGCGGCTCAATCAAATCAAGCAGAGATTTCTTGTCGATAGCCCCTGCTTTGAGCAAGTTGAATGCCAGTGTGCGGGTGTCTTCCGTAAAGATGGGGCTGTTGGAGTGTCCATCCACTTTGACAGTGAATTCTTTGGTGAATTGTTCGGCAATGAACGGCACACCGTGCGTATCTTTGAAATGCGTATCGTCGTAGAGCTGCATAGCCTTGAGATACAAGGTAGCCAGCTTTTCCAACGAATCTTCAATGATAAGTGCCCGTTTTTTTACTCGTGATGACCCCAGACGGGCTAACTGGGATGCGTGTCCTGCTGAACGTACACCTGCTTCGCCTTTACCTTGCAGCACGTTGCCAACGCCAGATGCTTCTTCAAACATAGCGTCAATTTCACGCAACTCAGCAAACAAGTCTGGCGGCATAGTGGGCGCTAACTTTTCTACCTTGGCATTAGGCATATCGGTGGAGAGCAAACCACCTGCACGGTTAAGCGCAAAATTTTTCTCATCCAAGATGCCCGTAAAGCCAATCAACGCCGTGGGTGGAGACACTTGTTTGGACAGCAAATCAAGAATTTCGGTCATGCGGCGGTTACGCAACTGCTGCAAGTAAATCAGGCGTTGAACTTCGCTTGCACCCCAGTAGTAGTCGTACAGCGGGTTAGGGCAAATCTGAATGAACGGCAGTTCACCCTTGATGAACATCTCTTCGCCAGAACGTTCGTAGATGATGATGTCTGGGTCTGCCTTTGTGACCACACGGTAATCTTGTGAGTCATCATCCCAGAGCCACAGCTCAGTCATCTCCACGGTGTCCTCTGACACTTCTGCTTTGTAGCGGTTGCCACCAGCCAAGTCCAAGTTCACGTTACCGTAAATAGTTGGGTTGGATTGAGAGATGATGATGCGTTCAAGTCCGTTGGCAATCTCTGTGCGTTCATGCGGCATGGAGTTCATGCGCTGAATAATTTTGTCCCGATTCGGATGGCTATACAGACGGGTGTACAGCTCAGACTTGGTGATGTAATATTTTTGAATCAGGGCTTCTTGTCGGTCTGTGTAGGTAATGTCCTCACGCAACACGCCGACGCAACCAGGCTCGACCATGTACGGGTGAATCCCGTTTTGCATAATCATCTTGACGTAGGTTGTGCCGTACACCAGCGCCCATGTGGTGGCGGTAGAAAAAACTTGGTCAGCGTTGCTATTGAGCCACTCATTGTTGAGGGCTTTGGTCAGCACGGGAATCTTGCGGTGTTCGTTGTCGGGGATAGACGCACCCAGATTGATTGAGAATCGGGTGGTCTCTGCCGAGTACAAGAACGACGTTACTTGGTCTAAGTGCGGAAAAATTTTGTTGTACAGTGCTGGCGCTTCGTCAGGACCGTTACCAAAGAGATACCAGTTACGCAAGGAGGCGTAGTCAACTTTGCGTGAGTTCAAAGAGACTTCGCACTTGTAGATGATGTCCCGATAGAACTCATCTCTGTCTAGCATCCCCTTTGGTATTTTCATTTCTACTCCGCATTACTGTTTATCTTCAAGCCTTCATGGTCAATTTGAGTACCTGCACCTGGCTTGGGTGGCACAAATTGTCCAACACTTCTTGGCAAAACGCTAACAGATTCGTCTTTTACTGGCTTGAATTGCCCGTTCATGACGGATTGCAAATTAATATTACCACCATTGCCCCACATTGCACCAGATAGGCGCTCTTGGACCAATTTTTCTTCTTGCATCTTGTTATTGTGATTCAAAGCCTCTGTTGCTTGCTCAAACTCTTTGTCAGAGAGCTTATTTTTGCGTTTTAAGTAGCCAGTTTGGTGTTCACCTGCTTTTGTGGACTTGATGTCGGTCATATCAAACTCCATCGCCAATTGTTTTAGGTTTTTGTCCGTCGCTTTGGTCTTGTCGGACTTCATAGCCACTGGTTTTAAGAAAACCACGGATAAATCGCCCTTACAAAACTTGATAGGACACTTTGCCTCCATAGATTCAAAGATTCCATGCTCTGAACAACAATAATCTTTTAAAACACCCATTTTTCACCCCTCTTAGTTAGTCTTCACACAAAATATTGCCAAAATTCTTGTAATCATGCCTGTTGATAGGCTTGTTTTGCACCTTAAACCCCTCGTTAGTAAGCACTAACTTACTTGTAGGGATTAGTGGCTGGACAGCTTCTTTCCTGTAATCAGGGTAAGTCTCGTTCGTGTGTTTCTTCATAACCCGAATGCGCCCCTGTTTCCAGTGTTTGTAAGCCCTGTTTAAGCCTCGCTGTGTGTCTTCGCTCATTGGGCAACGCTCTTCTTTGATGACGTACAAGAACAAACGCTCGGAAATACCCGCCAACTCGCAGAAATTTTTGATAGAGATGCCTCTGTCTTTGTCCATCAAAAACCGTTTGAGTTCTTTTTTAAGTTCTTGTTTAGATAGGTCTTCCATCTTTGCCACCATAAACGCCAATTGCTTTCAAATAGTTGGATACGTTTTTGCCCACTGCAATCTGTTCAGGGGTGTATTCGTCTTGTTTAAGTGAAATTTGACGGGACAGACGCATAGCAATCAAGCGAGGTTGCACTTGCTCTGCCCACGCAATGGTCGCCAGTGCTGTTGCAATCACACGGTCATCCTTACCCCGCCCAGGTGCGCCAATGAACCCGTCTTCACGCACAATGCCTTTCATCTCTTCTAGCAATTCCATGCTGAAGATGCCCATCATGTTGCGTTCAAAGTAGTCTTTCATGTAAGACAACATACGCTCTTTAGATGATGAGGTAGTCAAGAAGCCGATGGAGTTAGACAGACCGCCCATCGTGTCGTTACGTCGCCAGATGTAGTTTTGCATTGACCCCAACACATCCATCATGTCGGTAGCAATCTTGCCATCCATAGCGGATGCCAAGCGTTTTAGGTTACGCAGCTCGTTGATGACCGCCTGACCTGGACCGTTGACTTCTAAGTTCAGCGTCGAGTTTTTATATGCACCTGCAAGGTGGGCGATGACCCACGCAAATTGGTAGGTGTTGAGTTCCGAGGTTGCAAACTCTGCCACTTGGTCAAGACCGTCTGCATAAACACGAAACACCTGGATGCAGAATCGGTCTGCCCAATCTGAGCTTCCGTATGCTGGGTCTGCACCAATAACGTAGTAAGCAGTGTCAACGGGTTGTTGCCAGATTCTGAGCGTTGCCAGCCTGTCTGAAGAAGGCAAACACTCTGTGTCTTGGAAGAGTTGTCCGAAGGCATACCTGTAACATTCATAGCCCATGCTCTTTGCTGATTTCGCTGCGTCCGTACAGCGAGAGTTAGAAAAGAAAGATGTTCCCGTCATCACGAAGGCGTAATCCTCCGTGGGTGGGAATTCTTGATACATCAGGGTTTCATCCTTGATGCCCTCCGCCATCTTCCAGCGCCACCAAGCCATCTGGCGTGAATTGATTTCAACGCCGTACAGCTTTTTGATTTCCTTGACCCACTCTTTTTCTTCTGACTTGAGCTTGCCATCCCAGTACACCTTGTACTCTTTGGAGTCAGCTTCAACGGAATAATACTCGTTGCGCCACCAGCCACAAAAAATGGCTCTCTGTGTACGGGCACGTTTGGCAGTCTTGTACATATCGTGGAACATATTGAACCCCTGCGCCGTGGATTCAAAGATGTACAGACGCTGCGGGTTTTTCTCCGCAAGAGAGGCAATCAGTGAAGCTAGACCTTCGTCGTTGCCCCAAGACGCTGTTTCAGTTGCGTGTAAATATGTAATAGCTTTACCTTGACCCAATCGAGATTTGTTACCAGCGATTTGGTAAAAGATTCGTGACCTGTTTTTGAGGACCATTTGATTGCGGTTGTGAGCAACCAAAGGAATCTTGTACTCCTTGGGTAAACCGTCAAGATACATTCCCAGAGTTGACCTGAACATATCTCGGTTTTCTTCAGTATCGGAGACAAGAGTGCCCTGCCAGCCAGGATGAGTAAATTGCCAATACAAATCAAGGGCAAGGCTAACAGTAGTAATACCCAACTGACGACCTTTAAGAATGACGAAGAAATGGACATCTTCTTTCAACCCTTTATCTATTTCTTCCATCACATAGGTTTGAGTCCCCAGTAGGCGACCCATCTTCTTGAGACCTTCTTCTTTGGTCTCAATTTTTAGCTCTGAACAGAACTTATAAAATTTTTGCAGGTCAAAATTCATGGCGACAAGGCTTGAAGCGTTCTAAATTGAATGTGCCTTCTTGTATTGACTTACAAGTGTGGGCAAAGAACTCTGCATTTTGTGGCATACGACCTTGATACAAGTGGAATATCCCGCCCTCAAAGTGCGTACCAATCCCATATTCCCCATAGGTGTGCAGCTTCCAGATGCCTTCTGCTGGCGCTTTGAAGTAATGCGTGGGGTACAAAGTCTTGTAGTTAATCCTCATCATCTCTGCCGCATAGCTTACGTTCTCAGCAACGTCTGCTTGTTCAGTCTCCATGAAGGTGGGCTTATTCATCTTGACCCAGCAAGCCTTGGAGATGGCATAGAAAGCTGGCGCAGCAAAGATGTGGGAGTAAGGAGGGATGTGGTTGCTGGCTTGGGCAATCCCGATGAATGTGCCGTGCTGCATCACCCATGCAATCGCCTTGTCCACAACGTCTTTGTTGGTAGGCACACAGTCGATGTCCAAGAACAACACAACGTCAGCATCAGTGTTTTCCATGATGTTGTCCATCCACAGACCGTGACGAACGTTTTGGATGGTGTAGTTGACTGTCAGCCCTAAGTGTTTGCACACATCGGTATGCCCTTTGACAATCTTAGGGTCAACAGATGTCCAGGCTAGGCAGTGAATCTCAGCTCGCATATACGTCCTTGTAGTTGTAAACCTTCATGCCATCCCCTTTGTCCATCAACACTCTGGCGTGGTCAGGGATAGGCTCATTGTTTTGTTGGTAATGGAATGCCAGTGTGGTGGTGTAGTTCACCGTAGGCTTGAGAGACCTAGCCACCTTGACTTGGGATTGCTGGACAACCTGCCACAGAACTCGGTCATCAATGATGCACAGCTCTAGTGGCTTGAACATCCAGCTTGCTAGTAAAGGAAACGTCTTGCGGCTAAACAAGAAGCAGTTTGTGTCATTGAATGCCTTACCGTCAGACTCAGAATCTACAGCCATGAATGACCCATCTAACCTGTAGAGGTTTCGTGGGCAAGTCACGATGTCACTGCCGCTTTCTTTCAACACCCCCACCATTGTGATGATGTGGTTAGGCTCATACCAACAGTCGGCATCCAAGTAAGCAATAGCGTCATAGCCCTGTGCCCAGGCTACCGCAGAGGCTACCCCACGGGGCGTGTCACCAAAGTCAGCACACTTGGGCACACTCATCTGCTGAATTTGCAAGGGTAGCTCACTGGGTGAGCCATCTGCCACCATGAAGTGGGTAATGTCCTTGTAGGTTTGGTGGATGACGCTCTGATAGCAGCGAGACAACACCTCTGGTGTCTCATTGTGATACGGCGTGATGACTGCTACCCTCATTTGATTCCCAAGTAGTTACGCACTTGGTCAAGGACGTTAAGTTGTTCAGGGCTATACATCTTCTTGGCTTCTTCAGGACTTCCCCATTGGTTGAAGGTGTATCCCCTAAAAATCTCTGGCAAGCCCGTCATTTGAAACCATTGGTCATACGGTCTAGTCTCACCAAGGTTTTCAACGTGGTATTTATATCTTTCTTGCATAGAAGCAGGGTCTAGCAAGTTTTGAAACTGCTGATAGTAAGCCGCCAGCTTTGGGTCTTGCGTCACAGCATAGTGACTCACATAGTCGCCAAGGATGTCCAATGGACTTGTTGCTGGGTTAAACACTTCAATCGCAGCTTGCTTACCTTGTCCCCAAGCAGGGATGTCCTCACCCTGGTAAGACTCCAACATATATTCTGGGTTTTCTTGGGGCGTATATTTGTAAGCAATGTCTTTGTCAGCAAGGTAAGGATATTGCTGTTTTGCTTTCTCAAAAACCATCGCACCCAATACGTCATTGTCATCAGCCATTACTTCATCTCCTCAAGATTCCAATCTGCAATTGTTACCGCCACCTTTTTGTTTCTCGCACAGCTAATCAGCTCTTTGTAAAACAACTCCGAATACGTTTGCCGCCACTCAGCCGCCAACTTCTTCTTGCTAGACGGTTTAATGCAAGACAGCGCCCTCTGCATTTCCTTTTTCAACTTTAGACGAGAGTTGTAAAGCTCCGTCTGCAAATCCTTCTCTGTATCCATGCTGCAAAGCCTCATTCATACAAACCACCCGACGAATCTCAGACTGGCGCAAAAGGTCAGCCAAGAGACACAACATGCCTCTTAGCTCATCCTCATTCATCCATAACCAATCTACTTGTGCCATTCGTTAAGCAGTCCAAGTTAAAACTATCTCTGGTTGATTCCTTGTGACCTCTGCCAAGACCCCTACAAGTCTCGGAGGCAAGATAGGCATACGCTTCTCCACCTCATACTCCCGAGCCTCTGCAAGAGCCTTTCTAGCCTCTGCCAGATAGTCCATCACGAAACCCTCCAGACCCGCAACATCTCACCCTCAGTCTTGCTGACAAACTTGTAACCAAGACGCTTACTCGCCCTGTAATTCGCATTTGCCACCTTCTGCCTAGCCTCCTTGGGCACAGCAAAACTATCACCCACCTCCATCCCCTCATAGGGATACGAGTACACCACCCTCGGCTTGGGCATCTCACCACCACGTTGTATTTCCAATATCTCCATGTAATCACCTCTACCTGTAAACACATAATAGCATAAACAAATAAAACACACGCAAGCAGGAAATACAAAAATTTTTATGGGGGGGGGATAAGTGGGGGGCACGCACACATCGACTCACCGTCCCCTTCGATTGCCACGCATACGCATGATGTGCTTGATTGATTGTGTCGCCTACCCAAACCAGTTCAGACACGGTACGGGCTAGGGTGCTTACATAATTTAGATATATAAAAGAGAAAGATGTGGTAGACACCTTCCCCTATTCTTACCCGTGTCTACTAACTACCCGTATACATAACAGACACCCACTACTGTATTGTTTCAATATGATAATCATACATAGTCTATGTATTATATATGTGTTCTATGTATTGTGGATAACTTGGAGTTGTTCACAGTATCCACAGGGCGCACTGATTAAGTGATTATGTGATTATATCTGGTGCACAGTACATGATGAACGCACAATAACAGTGCTATGTCAATTCGCTAAGTTGTTGATTTATATAGGATTCAATTTTGGCATAGTGTTTGCATACTCATATATAAGCAAATTAATCGTTTGCCCAAATCCTAACTCTGAAAGGTCAGTTATGCACAAAACTTTCACCCTTGAATTCAACGCTACTGAATTACAAGAACTCCATGTAATGCTTGTCTTGCGTAAAGTTCAATTACAAGCCGAATTGCATCATAAGAACATGAATATAGTGTCAATTGCACTTAGACAATTGGAGAGAGTTTCTCCAATTCTTTACTACATTGAAAGCATCGTAAAAGAACATCACGCAAACTAATCCTAACTCTGAAAGGTACATCATGCAAATCATTCTTTTTGCCGTTCCAAAATCTAAGCTCACTAAAAAGCTAGCTAGCGACATCGCTGGCAATTTAGGCAAACCCTCAAAAATGCCTGGCTTGAGCTATGGTATCTCTGCCAAGCTCTGTAATGTCGGCTCCAAGCTAGCAAAGATAGAGGGTAGCGTTTGTCACGGATGCTATGCACTTAAGGCTAACTATTCTTATCCTAGCGTGCAAAAAGCACATGAAAAACGAGCTAATGGGTTGCGCTCTATTTCATGGGTTGATAGTATGGTAAAGCTTATCGGCTCTGCTAACGAATCTTATTTTCGCTGGCACGATGCGGGAGATTTGCAAAGTTTTCAACACTTGCTGGATATTGTGACAATTGCGGAAAAACTGCCTAGCGTGTCTTTTTGGCTGCCTACAAAGGAAAAAAAGCTTGTTTATCAATATCGTGAGATTTTTGGTGATTTTCCCTCTAATCTCTGTGTCCGATTGTCGGGAGCTATGGTAAACCTGCCAGCTCCTGCCTATGAAGGGAATACATCAACTGTGCATACGGTTCAAGCAATTGGACAATTTTGTCCTGCACCACAGCAAGGGAATCAGTGCAAGGATTGTCGGGCTTGCTGGCATCGTGACGTCAAAAACGTGTCTTATTCTCTGCATTGATAGCCTATCTTGTAGCCTATTCTGTAGGCTATGGGATGCGTTTTCGCATCATTCTTAACTCTGAAAGGTTTTTTATGCAAAAAGTAATGCTGGCTAAATATCGTGGGCGTTGTGCGTTGTCTGGCGTTGTCATCAACGTGGGCGATGAAATAACCTACGACACAGCAACTAAAAAAGCGTGGCTCGCAGAGCCTGGAGATTGTCGGGTTGATACTAGCTCTTATTTGGGCGATAAAAAACGGGTTTCGGATGTTTTTAGTATCGGTGGTCACGAATACTATCGGAACAAGTCCGGTCGCTGCATCGATGCGCCATGCTGTGGCTGCTGCACTATTTGAGGGGAAAATTATGCAGACAATCGACAATTTGGAGATTATGCAAGAGCTTGCGTTGATTATTCGTGGCGCTCACCCTGCCTGGCGTGGCGATAAACGATACAACGCTGGTTTTTTCTTACGTCAGATAAAAAACGATTTCAATGGAGCTGCTGCTCTGGCTCGAGATATAAGGGAAAACCTTGAATATTTTGAGCAAGAGATAAACCTGCCCTCGCGCACACTGCTGCAAGCTGCCAACGTCCTCGCTGGCGATTCAATCGATTTGTAAGTACTTTGAGAGTGCTGTCAAAACCCTGATTTTTAACAAGGAGTAACTTATGGCTAGAGGTGGAAAGGTTTACACGCCTTTAATGTGTGAAAAGCCCCTTTGCGAGTGCGACAACATCGCCCCGCGCATGAGAGCGGCTGACATCGCCCTACTGGTAGTTGGTAGCATGGCCTTTGGCTTTGTGATTGCCCTGTTAACACTTGGCGAGGTAGTCCCAAAATGAACGATGCACTTGCAGACCTTTATGTGTCTCTCGCTTATGACAGACACCAAAAATCTAGAGGGTGGTTTTTCCTTGGTAATGAACAAGAGTGCTTCTACTGCTTACTCATTGCCGAAGACTATCTCGCCCAAGCGTTACAAATCCAGCATTGCCAAGCACTAGGTGTTTGTCAGATGCACCCTCGCCCGTGTGCGGGATGCGTCACAAAACCGATTAAAACAACCCTTAAGCCCGTTTTGGAGTTGGTTTAATGGTAACGGTAGGGTAAGGGTAAAAAGTGTCTTAAATGCCTATTTTTACCCTGAATCTTATCCACACCTGCAAATCGAGTTATCCACAGACGGTCTATAGGTATTCCATAATAACTAACGTAGTTAGTTATTAACTCAATATTGAGGTATACAGAGCGTATGTATGTATTAAAAAAAGATGTATTGTGTCTCAATATAGAATCTCTATATTGTGACTACATATATTATATATATACAGTATGCAGACGTATAGTCTTCACACAGAAAGTTAAACCATGACACAAGATGAAACTATTGAATTGGCTAGAAAATCTGGCTTTGTTGAATACGAATTGGATGACGGTACTACAAACGCCTTTGACAAACGATATGAAGCCTTTGCCAAACTGGTAGCACTGCGTTACGAAAAGAAAATTTCAGACCTTGAGAACATTATTTGTCAACGTCATTGGGATGTTCTACAAGAGCGTGAGGCGTGTGCATCTATGCTGGAAGATTGGGACAAACACGCATGGAACCCTTTTGACTGTGCACAAGCAATCAGAGCAAGGGGACAAGCATGAAACAAAATGAAATCATTGAAAAGGCAGAGCAGGATAAGCCTGTGGCGTTGGTTACTGGCGTATATGGTGGACGTTTTACCTACGCACCAATCAAAGCATCTGTGGTATTGCCTGTTGGTACGGCGCTTTACACTCGCCCACAACCCCGCAAGCCGCTGACGGATGAGCAGATTGATGAAATCGCCGACACAGTGGCAAATATGCCTTTGGTCGGAATTGTGAATGACTTTAGAACTCGTTTCGCCAGAGCAATCGAAGCCGCCCACGGCATTAAGGAGTAAAACATGCCATGTAACTTATGTGGAAAATGGAATTGTGTTTGTCAGTATTCACAACCCAAGCAAGAGCAAGATAAGATTGTGCAAGTAACCATCAAAGATTTTGTAAAAGCCGTAGAAGGTAAAGAACACTTGATGGGTCGCCCTGTTTACTGGGCGCAATGGCCTAACGGAAACACCACACCACAACCAAAGCAAGAGCAGGATGAGCCTATAGCGTTTGTTACTGGCGTGTTTGGTGGACGGTTTGTTGTTGAGCCAACAAACCCAGCGATGGTGCTGCCCGTCAACGTGGCGCTCTACACCCACCCAAAACACCGCAAGCCGCTGACGGATGAACAAATAGATGCTTATCTTGAATCGGAGTGGACTGGGTATAGCAGTTATCACGACTGTTTCAAAGAAATAGTTAGATGGGCAGAAGCTAAACACGACATAAAGGAGTGAGACATGAAAGGGGCAAGAGAGCAAGCCAAACAGGATGGTTTAAAGCACTATTTCACAGGTTTGCCTTGTAAGCATGGGCACATTGATAAGCGCCAAACGTCAGACGGAACTTGCATGGCTTGTTCAAGAGAAAAATCAGCAAAATGGACATTGCTTAACCGTGAAAAATATCTTGAGCTGAAAACAGCATCAAATGAAAAGCGTAAATCAAAAAATCAGGCTTATGCGCAAATGTGGAGGCAAGCAAACTCAGAAAAGAAAAATGCTATTGAAGCAAACCGTAGGGCATCAAAGTTACAACGAACTCCAGCATGGGCAAATCAATCAAGCATAAAGATGTTTTATGAGGTTGCAGAGGTTTTAAGCCGTGGTGGTGTTTTGTTTCATGTTGACCACATCATTCCATTAAAAGGTAAAGAAGTTAGCGGATTTCATGTTGAAGACAATCTGCAAGTTTTGCCATGGCATCAGAATTTAAGAAAAGGAAACCGTTTATGAACGCAGAACAGCACGAATGGTATTGGCGTGGCTATAACGATGCCAAAAAAGAAGATAAAAGTGAGTTTGTTGGGTTGACGGATGAAGATATAAAAAATTTAGATTGGATGGATATATGGATGGATGGAATGGGGCGAGAAGATCGTGTAGCACTCATTAAAGACGTTGAAGCCAAACTTAAGGGGAAAAACAGATGAACAAATATCTTTTTCAAGCCGTGACCAATGTTGCGTTAGTGGCTGGAATTGTTTATTTGGTAATGAATGACCATTTTTGGTTTGCTTTTTTCTTGTTTTTAGGCATTAGTGTCTGACAACGAAAACTATCAAGAAAGGAAAGCCGATTAAAAATATCAATGATAGACTAATCATCTAACCGTATAATCCATTCGTCACATATAGATGTGATGTGTCCTAACTCAAATGAAAGGTTCTTTTATGGAACAGAAATTCTGTGTTGATTGTGTCCATTTTGAGATGGATAACAAAACCCCAAACCGTCCCGATTTGGCTTTTTGCACCCGCACCCGCAAGACTTCCTTGGTCACTGGGCAGCTAGAAAACTTGTCAGATTCACCATTTTGTAAAACCCAACGCAACACCATTTTGGACAACGCTTGTGGTTCTGAAGCTGTCCATTTCAAAGGATTCACAGATGTCTGATTTTTCTCCCCAAACCCGCAACTCTGCTATTTGGTCGGGTGACTCTCGTAAAGTCGCCAACGGCAAAGCCAACGAAGTCATCCTGACTAAACAGGGCAAGCTAGAAATCCCCGATTTGAGCGATATAGAAGCTGTCCAGATGGGTCATGTCATGGAGCCAGTTATTGGGCGCTTGGCACAGGCTAAATTGGGTGTAGAGCTGAACAAAATAGAAGAGTCCTTGACTCACCCTAAAGAGGCTTGGTTTCGGTCTCATTTTGACTTTGCTGGCACTCAAGACGGTCAGACTATCTTGGTCGAGTGCAAGAACTACAACGCTGGCGTACGTTCTAAGTTTGACGATGTGGCTAACACCATTCCAGACGCTGACATGGCGCAGCTTGTCCACGAGACCGCCGTATTCGGCAACACCCGCATTTACTTAGCCGTGTTGTTTGGTGGCCAAGAGTTCGTCATGTTTGAGTACAACATCACAGACGAACAGAAAAAAGACCTGCTCCAGAAAATGGCAACTGTCTGGGGAATGGTACAGGCGGGTACAACTTTACCGCCCGAAGACTTGGAGCAGGTGAAATTATTGTACCCCCAAGAACTTGTTGGTACGTTCAAAACAGCCTCACAGAGCGTAGAACAGGCTTGTCTGTATCTCAAGCAGCTCAAGGGTCAGATTAAGACGCTTGAACAACAAGAAGAGCAGCTCCAGACCATGATTCAAGGCTACATGGAGTCATCAAGCAGCTTGCAAACACTTGATGGCAACGTGCTGGCAACTTGGAAAAATTCCAAGTCAAGTTACAAGTTTGACGCTAAGTTGTTTCAGTCATCCATGCCCGACATTTACGACAAGTTTGTTGTTGAAGTCGGCGGGTCTCGCCGTTTCTTATTGAAGTGAGGCGCACATGAACGAATTTGCTTACCCAAGCCCTACAGACCCCAAGACGGGCACTCTGCAAAAGGGCATGACTCTACACGATTACGTTGCAGTTCAGTCCTTGCAAGGGATGCTGTCCAACCCTGCCTTGTTTGATGCCAATGGAGAATTCCAAGAGAACAACATCAAGGTGGCTTTTGAGATAGCTGACGTATTCATGATAAACAGGAGAGTATCGTGACCACGCAAGACCTAGCAATTTATGTGATGGCTATCAGTTCAGTCATCGACACCATTTTTGAAATTTTGGAGAAGTTCCATGTCTAACATCATCCCCTACAGCGACATTGAAAGAATGGCAAACGCTATCACAGCGTCCAAGCTATTTGGTGTCAAAACACAAAACGAAGCCATCGCCCTGATGCTGATTGCACAAGCAGAAGGTATGCACCCTGCCACAGCAGCACGGGATTACCACGTTATCCAAAATCGCCCTGCCCTTAAAGCAGATGCAATGTTGGCACGTTTCCAACAAGCTGGCGGTTCAGTTGAATGGAAGGTTTACACAGATGAGCAAGTCACGGGAGTATTTACGCATCCAGCAGGAGGCAAATTGGAAGTTAGCTGGACGATTGCACAAGCGAAATCCATTGGAATTGCCAACAAGGATAACTGGCGTAACTATCCCCGTGCGATGCTACGGGCAAGGTGTGTCTCGGAAGGCATACGCTCTGTCTACCCTGGTTGCGTGGTGGGCGTATACACGCCAGAGGAGGTCGAAGACTTTAAACCCGAACCCAAGCACATGGGTAATGTCGTTGAAGTTACGCCAGATAATCCGACTACGGTGGAACAGATTATGGAGACAAAACACGGCAAGTTTTCCCTCTATCTCCCAGATACTGTAGAGCCTTACTCAAGCCACGAAACCATTGAAAAATGGCTGGAGAGCTTTGACCAAATGACAACCCGCATTGCGTCTGCCTCAAAACTTTCTGTTGAGCAAAAGTCAGACAAGATGAAAGCCCTCAAAGAAGCCAACAAAGAGTTGATTGATGGGTTTGATTCGTTCAACAAAATCAAGGTCAGAGCTGCTATGGCAAAGCTGGGGGAGAACGACACCCCAAAGCCGCCAGTGTCTCAGGACGAGTAGGAACACAGAAGGACAACATCTTGAGACACTTAGAAAATGGACTCAACATCACCCCGATGGAAGCCCTCAACTACTACGGCAGCTTTAGGCTTGCAGCACATATCGAAGTCCTTAGAAAAGAGGGATATAACATCTCTACAACAATGGTTAAGGACAACGGCAAGGAATACGCATCTTACAAACTCATCAAAGGAACATCAAATGTCTAAAAGTAACTTTCCCGACAAACCAGGCTACGGCACACTCTTTTTTGTTGCGCCAGAAGACAAGAAACACGCCCAAGGTCCTGACTTCACAGGTCACTTAGTCCTTGACATGGACTACAAGGCTGGAGAGCGTGTCAACTTTGGATTGTGGCAAAAACAAACCCGCATGGGCACACCAATGTTCTCCGTGCGTGAGGACAACTGGTTGAAAAAGAAAAAACTGGAAGAGCAGCAACCCCGTGAAGTGACACCAGGTTACGCCAAGCCCAAGAAAACCACTTGGAAAGATGACGATAACGCCGTGCCGTTTTAATGGCTACCAAGAAAACATCGCCCACGACAAGAAGCCTTGAGTATCTCAGGGAGCAGGGCTATTTGCCGTGGATTGTTGAGCATTGGAATCCCTTTGCTCGGGTCAGAAAAGATTTGTGGGGTTGGTGTGACATATTGGCAATCAAAGAAGGGGAAGTCCTTGCAGTACAAGTTACTTCTACTGGTGTTTCAAGTCGCATTAAAAAAATTCAAGAAAGCGAGACCATATCATGGGTGAGAAAAGCAAACATAACAGTTCACGTTCACGGTTGGAGGAAGTCAACCAAGACGGGGAAGTATGTGTTAAGGATAGAGAATATCTCTTAGAACTAATCAACATGAGTTTGAAAGAACTCTATGATGTGGCTTACAAACAAGGGTTTGAAGATGGAATGAGTTTCATCGCAGACCCTAAGATTAACTACGGTTAAGGGACTTTAGCTCAGATGGTAGAGCAGCAGACTTTTAATCTGTTGGTCGTGGGTTCGACCCCCGCAAGTCTCACCAAACAGCCAGCGGAAGGCAACTCAGGCGCAATGCCTGGAGTTAGGACAGGTGCTGACAGACCCCCTGCAATTCCGCAGTCTGTCTTTTCTAACTTCAAAGGAACATCATGAAAAAAGGCAACATTTTTGTAGCAACACCGATGTACGGTGGTCAATGCACTGGGTACTATGTACAGAGTATGTTGACACTCGGACCGATTCTCAATCAAAACGGTTATGACATGTCATACAGCGCTATGTTTAACGAGTCACTCATTCAGCGTGGTCGCAATGCCCTTGTGCATGGCTTTATGGGTCGTCCTGAATGCACTCACCTGCTGTTCATTGACGCAGACATCAAGTTCAACGCAATTGACGTTATCAAGATGATTGAGTCTGACAAAGACATCATCTGCGGCATCTATCCTAAGAAGGAAATCAATTGGGAAGAAGTTGAACGTGCCGTGCGTGAAGGCTTACCACAAGAGCAACTGAAAAACCGCACAGGCAGTCTTGTCGTCAACCTGAAAAACTACACAGGCAGTGTGACAGTGCCCGTTGACCAACCCGTGGAAATTTTCAACGGTGGCACAGGGTTTATGCTCATTAAGCGCAACACCTTTGAAGTCCTCAAAAATCACGTTGCAAGCTATAACAACGATGTGAACATCTTGGGTCAGAAAATCGGTGCAGACCGCATTACAGAATACTTTGCTTGCGCCATTGAGCCTGGTACAGAGCGTTTGCTATCTGAGGACTACTACTTCTGCTGGAAAGCCCGTGAAGCAGGTTTGACAGTGTGGGCAGCTCCTTGGGTTCACTTGGGACACTTCGGTACTTACTTGTTTGAGGGTGGATTAACTCCAGCACCATGATGAATTTTAATTCTTTTGACGTTTTTGACACGCTTGTTGGTCGTAGAACAATCAACAATGACGCAGTTTTAATTGCCTTGGAGAAGTCCAGTGGCGTAGAAGGCTTTGCCCTAAAGAGAAAGGAAGCCGATACAGGCACACGCAGTCTGCAACAAATCTATGAGGCGTTGTTCAAAGATGGTGTGATAAAACTCGAAGACGTTGAAAGATTGATGAAGGAAGAGATTGACTTAGAGATAAGTCTGTCTTTTCCGATAACAAAAAACATAGAAAGAGTAAAAGACGGTGACATTCTTATCAGTGATATGTACCTACCTGCTTCTGCAATCCTGGCGATTGTCCGTGCTTGCGGTCTGGATAAACAAGTTACCATTTATCAAAGCAATAGCGGCAAATCTAGCGGCAAGGTCTGGCAAAAAATAAAGCCAAACAAACACTTGGGCGACAACATCCACAGTGATGTAAATATGCCCCGTGAAGCTGGCATAGATGCAGAACACTTTGACAACCCTCAAACACTTTTAATGTCGTGCGTTAATTTGCTGGGTAGAGAAATTCAGTTTAGAAACCATCACATAAACTATTTTTCTCAGTTGTCAGCAAGAGTAAACGTGCCGTTTCTGTTGTGCGTCAGCGAGTACTTGCACAAGAACGTTGGTCACAGAAACATTGTGTTCTTGGGCAGAGATTGTTACTTATTGCACAAGATATACACAGCTTATTACGGCACTGCTTACTATGTGCCATTCAGCCGCAAACTGGCGTATGAGGATGGCAAGAAAGCCATTCAGTACCTAGACGCACACAGCCCTAGCAATCCCTTGTTCTTTGACTTGAGCAGCACAGGCGCTACTTGGCAACACTTGAGTCAGTTCAGAGAGCTGGATGTGATGGTGGCGTACTATTCCAACGTCTTTTTCTACACCAAGGAAAAACCAGTTTTGCCTGAGAAGTTCAGCTACATTTTGAACAACAAAGAACATGGGCAAACCAATGAGATGCTGGAAGTCATGAACTGTGCAAACCACGGTTACATCAAGTCAGTTGAGATGTTTGACGAAAATCTCATGACCGCAGAGTTTTACACGCCAGAGTTACCAGCCCGTCTAATCAAAGAAATCCACTCTTCTGTGATTCTTGCTCAACAGCTTGCGCCGCACTACAAGGCTTGGGTTCGAGAGGAGCTTGGCAGCATGAGCAATGAAGATTTGAAAACCGTGATGGCGCTTTTGGGCGAGTCTATGTGTAAAAGAACAGACCTGCTGTTATCAGTTCAAAACTACATCAGCGCACACAATCAAGAATACTTGGAGTCCATGTGAATCATTATTTAAATCCGTTTATTCTTGAGGAAATCAATCAACACGGCATGGATGCACCGACCATTCCGACGTTTTTGCAACCTTCTTTTGCTCAAGCCTACGAAGATGTGATTTTGACAAGCCTGGTTTGGGCTAATCAAACGTCACATGGCGGGTTTGGTTTGATTTTCATTGAAATAGGTGCAAACCATCCCGTCAATACAAGCCCCAGCTACTTGTTTGAACGTATGGGCGTTAAGTGCGTGTTGGTGGAAGCAAACCCTAAACTGATACCAGAGTTGAAAAAGCACAGAAGCGCAGAAGTTCTGAATTACGCTGTAACCAATAGTCACAAAGAAGAGATTAAGTTTTACGTCAGCCCAGACAATGAGATATCCAGCGTAAACAAGAGTTTTGTTGAAAATTGGAAAGATGGTCAGATAACAGAAACCATCACTGTGCCAACTATCAGAATTAACGACATTTTGAAGAATCGCACGGGAAACATCATGTTGTCGATTGACGTAGAAGGTCACGACTACGAAATTTTGGCAGATATAGACTTTGACTTGTATCAGCCCTATATCATCATGATTGAGCCTAGCGAAGAATTTGCACCAGGTTCAGTGAAGAAGATTTGCTCGTTTTTGCGTGGCAAGGGCTACAAGTTGATGGCAAGAACGTTCGTCAACTTGATATTTCAAAAAACGTGATTTTTTTGGTGGCGGGGGAGCGAAATCCGTTTTAAGATTTTTCTACCCCTGACCAACCGATTTATGCGTGAGCGTGGTACTCAGCTTCTGTGAGAATGCCTGGCTTATATTTGCCTTCTGGTTTGAAGATGGTCAACTCTTGCTGGCGCATCTCTGGTGCAAAACTAATGTGCATCCAACGACCATACTCATGAATCATTTGGTCAAATTTAATACCTGCACTCTTCACTATTTGACACAGTTCATAGGGGGTATGTGCAGATGAGCTGCAATCAATAGCCCAACCGTCCATGTGAGAGCTGATTTTGCTACCGCCCACAGCTTCATTGACCGCAGGTAAGCGTAACCATGAATTAACACGCAAAGGACCAGTTGCAGAGCGCACCATCTCAAGGTGTTCAGCAGCAACCTTCATGTTGTGCAACTGTTGTTCGCTGGGTTGATTATCAATGTGCAAACGAATAGCCGTCTCGCTGTACGTTGCTTCGTCAAGGGTGAAGTGTTCACTCAGTTGTGTCATTTTTTGCTCCAATGTGAATGCCAGTAATCAGACCAAGAAAGCCACCGCAAATTGATTGGAAAGCAGGTCCAACAATATCAAAAACAATTTTGTCGTCCACAGTAGGGTCAAGCACCGCTTGGACAAACATCCAAATCATACTGATGATGACACCCATAAGGGACAAACTGGCAATTAGCGTGACACACGCTTTCAAATCCCATTTCATTGCTTACTCCTTACTTGGTTGTATAAATCGACACAGGTGTTAAGTTTGCGGATGGCTGAGTCACCGTCTGCTGCGATGGAGACAAGAGATTGAGCAGCCTCTGGGTCAAGTTCGGTTCTTGTTTCTGTATCTCTTGCGGCAGAGGCGGCATTTTGGCTGCTTGATACGCTGCGGGTGGCGATAGATAACCGCAACTCGCCAGAAGCAAGGTCAGACTGCAACTTAGTAATTTGAGCTTTTGCATTTTCGTTTGCCTTTTTCAATGAAGCTGCTTGGTCATCCGCAGCTTGTTTCATGTCTTGTTCTTTCTCATGTTGAATAGCATTCAGACGAGCAACTTCCGCAGCTTGTTCAGCATAAGCCTCATGGTGTCCGTAAAAGTACGCACTGATAACCATCGCCAAAGCGCCAGCAAGTATCCAGGGATTCATTCTTTATCCTTTAAACACATCTCTAACTCTTTTTTGAGTCGATTGATTTTCTGTGTGCCAAGTTTTCGCTCTTCCAAAGCCCACCATCTTGCACCCAAGATAGTAACTACGACCAAAAGGATGGTCAAGACAATTGCCGTTATTGATAAATAACGTATCGTCTTGTCATATCCTCCTGAACTAGCAGACTTATCCCGCATATCGTCCCAACAATTGTGAAAATTGCAAAGATGATAGCCAAAACAAGAAAAATGTTCTGCCTTATTACAGTTAAACGGTACTCACGTTTTAACCTTGCTTGCTCTTCCAGCTTCTCTTTCAAAGCCTTGGCAGCGGCTCTCTCATCATTCAGACGCTGGCGCTCTTCAACAATCTCGCGCCACAGGTCTGGCATCCCCAGCTCATAGCGCACCATGTGTTCGAGGTCTTTGTAGTACTGCCTGATTTGGCGAATCCGCATCACGTTGTCAATGGCTTCCATCGTGACGTTGCGTGGCTTGCCAGCGGCAGCATCCTTCTTGGCTTGCTCTTTTTGCTTTTCGTGTTCGTCTTCTAGGTGCTGCTGACCTTGAAAGAATGTGGATAGGAATCCACCGACTTCAGAGGCAATGCCTGACAATTCACCGCCAGTATGCTTGAGGTCTTTGTATATCTCAATTGCACCCTGGATACCCGCATAGGCAGCTTTACAAGCAGCGAATGCGGTTATCGGGTCAATGACTTACCCCTTACAGACCTTCGCCTGGGGTGATGTAAACAGAGGCGTTTGCTGCGTCGCCAATAACACGGGCGTAAACGTTACCGCTTTGGCTTACTTGTGGTCCTGAAATCACTTTGTAAGCGTAAGGAGGCAGTGAAATAACATAACCAGGACCATTGTCTGGCAATGCCACGTTAAATGTGTTGGTTGGATTAATCCAAACATAAACAGCAGAATTAACGTCTGCGTTTGCAACAAAATACTGTTGACAAGGGCTGTCAGCAGTAATGGTAAACACGTTTGACTGTGTGTTAGCCGACCCATTAACCACCACTTTGACGGTTTTGCCCATAGGCTGAAATGGAATGTTATTAGCCATCAGTACACCTTCTTGCCGCTGCCTTCAGTTGGGCTTTTTTTGGTGTTGTAGCTAGACGTTTCCGAGAAGTCAAACACGGAACGAAAACCACCTTTAGGCAGCTCACCTGGTTGCCAGCGTGTTTGTCCAGGAGAGCCATCCCGTGGCAACTGAGGACGAACAGACTTGGCAATCTGTTGGTTCATGGCTTGAGGGCGCTTTACGGGCGCATTAGCCATGTGATTGTTTTCGTGCGAATTTTTATTCGTCCACTGATTTTGTCTGTTGTTGCTTGGCATTACTGCGCTCCTTGTTTGTCACCACCAGATAGGTGAACATGATGAATATACTGAATGTCGCCACTCTTGTCCAATCCCCCGCCCACAGTGCGTAACACGCTAGGGCGAAGCTCATCGACAACCCCAATATCGTTATCAATCGGTCTGAGATGACCTCTAACGCTAGGCGAAGCAAAGAAACCGAATCCATGATTAACTCCTTTTAGAAATGTAATCATATTATCATGTATCCTCTTACTCATCCTCATCAGCATGGTCAAAAAACCCTGACCCGTACTCGTCATCCGAGATTTTGGCTTTCAGTTGCTCCAACTTCAGCGCACGGTCAATGATTTTGGTCTTGTCTGTCAAAGAAGCAGTAGGGTCAGCCATCGTGGTTTTCAGCAAATCAGAAATGGCTTTTTCTAACTCTTGATTGATACCTTTGTCTTTTCTCTTGGACATCAGCGTCTAGCCTTGCGTTTCTTGGCAGTCTTGGCAGAGCGCACAAATGCCTCCGCAGTAGGGTAGCCTTTCTGACCAGGCTTCTTAGCTGGCAGACCTGCTTTCCTGCGCTTGTTGATGTTGTAATACAGCCCTTTTTTTACCGACATCCCCATCTCCTTCTCGCTGCTTTTCCACGTTCACCCTTCCAACTTTTGGAACGGGCGCAGAATGACTTGTGGCGTGGACCTGACTTCTGAGGCGCTTTCAGGTTGCTGCCAGTAGCACGGTTGTACTTCTTGCGACCTTTGGCAGTCAGACCGCCGCCAGCCTTGACAGAGAGTTTTTCACCCCTGCCAACAGAAAGATTAGGCTTTTTTTCGCTCATCGCTTGGACTTTCTTTTAGTTGGCTTTTTGGACTTTCTAGCCGTTGAAAGAGCAATCGCAATAATTTGTTTTCTTGGGCGACCACCTTCTTTGGTGAGCTTGCTAATGTTTTCTGAGATGGTTTCACGGGATTTACCTTTTTTGAGTGGCATCACTGACCTCCTGTATAACTGGAATACGGGTCTTTTTTACTGTTTGGCGTTTTCTGAGAAACAAGAGAGCCACCAGGTCCGTAAACTCCCAAAGCTTTTAACAAACCAGTTTCTTTTGCGCTGACAGCAGGCTGCATCAATCCCATGATTGCTTTTGGGATAGCGGATTCTTTGATGTTTTGTTTGACAGACTGATACAACGTATCTTTTGTAGGAGATTTTGCCGTTCTCAAAATATCCCCGTACTCAGCCAATTCTGGAGTCAAAGGATTTTTTAGTGCGTTTGCTGCGTTTCCGCTTCTTGTTGCAATAATGTCCCGCAACGTTTGAACGTTAATTTTTCCTGCCTCATCAATACCAGATTTGCCCAAACGGCTGTATAAATCTCTCAGCGTTGCATAAGCTGTGTATTTGGATTTCCAATCAGAATATTGCTTTGCCAAATTTGGGTTTGCGTCTTTCAAATTGTTGTAAGCAACATTGTCAAGAACATCTTTCAATTCATGCAACAAAGCATTTTGAGAAAGATTTTGACCCGTGCCCAATTTGGCGTTAATTTGAGTAATGGCTTCTCTCAAACCTTCCGCAGCAAATTCACTGCCTTTGGGTACACCATTCACAGTCTCAACAATTCTTCCTGAAGGACGATAACCTTTGATGTTTGAATCAATAATTGTTCGAACAGAACTGGCTTGGTCGCCAAACGCTTGGTCAACTTTTTTCAATACATCTTCAATTTGGGATACTTCTTGAGGTGTTGTTGTAAACCTTCTGTTTTTAAAAAGGTTTTCAACTTCAAAACCAAGGTTTCGTTGTGTTTTGTTTAGCCAAGCCTCATCAATCTTTTCAGCAACACTACCTGCTCGTTGAGTAGCTTCTTTGGTTGCTTTGCTCAGATTACGTTCCATTTCCTCGGCTGTTTCCCCAGAACCATAAGCCATGCCTTGTCGAGTTCTAGCGCCTGGACCAAGTTCGTATCCTGATTTTGCAGCTTTTTGAGATACCTCTTGAATTTCAGGAACAATGTGACCAAACATCTGACCAGAAACGCCACGAGCAAATCCTGGAAATCCACCGCCAACAATTTCACCAGTAGCTTGAGTTATTGGACCACCGCCCATCTCTTCCGCAATTTGTCCACCCCCAACAGAACCCAACCATGTAGCTGTTCCTAAAACGGGATTAGCGACCATCAAAGGAACGTTGTAAGGAAGATTCCTAAAAGCTCTTTCTACAGTTCTTTCTGGCAAATTTTTAGCTTTAGGCAAATCCATTTTTTCCGCAAGACGTTCACCGTAGACGGGAACAGCCTCGGTAAGTCCTCTGGCAGCTACGCCAAATGAATGACCAATACCTGGAGACTCTTGTGAATCTCCTGTGAATTTGCTGTAGTCATCTGCCATGTTTATCTGCCTTGACGTAAATTGATTTGGCGAGGAATGTCATCCGTTCCTCTAAACCATGAACCGTTTTTCAAAGTTCCATCTTTTAATTTTTTCTCAACATCTTGAGGGGTGAGTTTGGGAAAATTCTCATTCATCCATTGCTCACTGCCTTGAGTTGTTAACGGGAAACTTTCTTTGTCTGAACGGTTTTCAATGTTCATATCAACAACGCCAAGTTTCCTGTCTGCATCTTCAATGCGGCGATGAAGAATGTCTGCAAGCGTTCCCAAACGAGATGCTTGGTCATAAATGTTAGAAAACGATTTATCAAGATAAATGCTTCCTCGTTGACCAGAACTTTGAACGTCGGACAAGGCAACAGTAAACAACATTTTGTTTAACACTTTTGCAGAACGAGCTTCATCTGCGGAAATTTTCCCTTGTTGAACAGCGTTATCAATTTGTGAATCCAAAACAGATTGTTTTTGTTCAGCAGCAACTTGGTCATCACCAGTAATGCTTTTAATAGCATCAAGGTTTATCAAGTTTTTAATTTTTGCAGAAGCACCAACAGACTGAGGATTTTGTTTGATGTAGTTTGCAACACTTTCAATTGATTTGATTGTGTCCAAACTTCCAACAACTCGTTTTACGCCTTCTTTGCTTAAATTTGTCAGGCTTTCTGGTTTTAATTCTGGATAGAACTTTTGAGCTTCGTTCAAAACTTCTCGGTCAATTTTTCCCATGCCTCCAAGTTTTGCTTTTTGCAAATCAAGTTCTTCTCGTTTAAATCCTTCCATGACTCGTTCATGTGCAAGTCTTGTTGCACGGTCTTCTTCTTGACGTTTTTTCTCTTGCAGTTTTTCGTTCATCTGCCAGGCTTTTTCAGCCAACTCATAGGTTGCAGCAATACCGTTTTTCTCTAGGTATTCCTTCATTGTGTTGGCAGAGTGTTGAGAAATTGCGTCCCTAGCTTGAGCCATGCCCAATTCTTTATTTACAGCAGCAGTGTCGGCAGCACGTTTGAGTTGGTCTCGCAACCCTTCAACTGTTTTTGCCAAGGCTTTTTGGTTTTCGTCAAAGATGTCTTTTTGTTTCTTATAAACATCCATCTGACCTTTTTGGTAGCCTTCCAGCATTCCGTTTTGAGCAGATAAAGCGGCTTGTGCGTTACCTTTAGCACCGCCACCAATCAAAAAACCAAGAATATTGGTCATAGTGAACATGAGTGCCAAGTCACCAGCGGTTTGTTGTGTGGGCACAAAAGGTTTTCCAACCTCATCCACAGCGCTTTCCAGTTTGGTTTTTAACTCTGGAGGCTCACGTTCTTCTGCGTATTTTTTAGTTGTCTCAGCCTCAGCTTTTGCCAATTCTGATTTGCCGTACAACTCTTCTTGAGCTTTTGCGGCATCCATCTCGCCTTTGGCTTTAGCTGCGGTGAGGACTTGACTAGCAAACGGGTCTTTTTTGACGTCAGGCAACAAAACGTCAGTAGATTTGCTTGTCAGCGGATTTGGAGCTAATACATCAGCCATATTTACTCCTTACGGTGCTGTAGGTGTTGTTGTATAAACTGGTTGTTGACCAGGAATACCAGCAGCGCCAGCAGCCAGACGAGCAACATTCATTGCGTAGCTGTTTGTAAGGTTGTTGATATATTGGTCTTGTTGGATACCAGTTTGGACAGCGCCTTGAGCAATCTTGTCACCAATTGCCTGAATCTGAATGCCAGTGTTAAGTTGGTTTTGCAACAATTGAGCTTGCAAATTGGCAATTTGAGTTGCGGCTTGTGCTACACCCACGCCGCCACGAGCTTCAGCACCTTGAGCCAACTGAGCTTGAGCAGCTTGCAAGGTTTGTTGATTAGCAGGTGTCAACTGACCTTGAATAGCCAGTTGTTGCAATTGCTGACCTTGTGTTTGATAAGGAGCAGCCATTGCTTGCAACTGTTGTTGAGCTTGTTGAGCATCTGCTCTTGCTTTACGCACCGCATTAGCGCCCAATAAAGCCTCTGTGCCGCCAATACCCAAAGCAGCCAAAGATTTAGGTTGACCAAGGCTTTGCAACAACTTGTCAGTAAATGACGGTTGTTCTGGAGGCGTTGTAGGTTGGGTTGCAATGTCGTATTGACCTAGTGTTTCAGGTATAGCGGCAGTACTTGTTTGTGGTGCAACGGGTTTAGCTGTTTGTCCAGTACCCAAGAAAGATTGAGCTTCCGTGCCAGCGTAAGGACTTGCCACGTTAGTATCTGCGGGAACAGTAGGCGCAACATCTGTTGGCGTAGTTGCTTGAACAGGTGCAACAGGAGTAGCAGAAACTTCTTGTTGAACAGGTGCAGAAGGAGTTTCTGGTTGAGTTGCTGGAGATGCGCCAGTAATTGCCAAATTGTCGTCTAATTCGTAAGAAGGAATGCCAGCTTCTGTGATGCGACCAGACCCACCACGACGCTTGAGCAACGCTGCCTCTTCGTCGTTGATGTAAGCAAGTTTGTGTCCAGGAGGGGCTTTTGCTTGCAACAATTTAGCAATCTGACGCACATCTGCGCCCATGCTGGTTAATTTTCTAGCTGCCTTCATACATTAAGCCCTTCTTTCAAAGACGAATACTTGTCGCCCCACACCAATTGTGGCGTTTTACCCGTGCTGGGGTCAAGTTCAGTGCCGCCAGGACTGCCACCTGTTGTGCCAGACGTTGTGCCTGTTGTGCCTTCACTGATAGTAGGCAAAGCAGACTTGGGCAGAGAAGACTTGGGCGCAAGTGCCGTGTTCAGCCCAAAACCAATGACAGATTGCAACGCACGTTGGGCTTCTGGCGACAAACCAGACGCTTGAATAGGCTCGGCAGAAACAATGCTCGGGTCTTGCGCTTGGCTAAACCCATAATCAACGCCACCAGGATTGAATTCTGTTGGCGCTAAGTTGTATTGCAGACCCGTGTTGGTTGGCACACCAATGTTAGGGTTGGATTCTATTGTTGTGTTTATGTCTTGAAACGCATTTACGGGAGCTTTGACACCTGTGCCCGTGTAAGGCTCTGTTGGGTTAACTGTTGCTGCCGTGCTGGATGGCGCAATATCCAAAGAATTTGCTGGAACTTTCAAACCAGTACCAGCTTGACCTGGTGACAAAAGGTTGCTGGCTTCTTGTGCTCCAAGGGCAGATGCACCGCCGACCAAACCGCCTTTGAGTGCGCCTTGACCGATGTTTTGCCCTGTTTCAGCAGCATTAAGACCGCCCGACACCGCACCGCCAGCCGCTGCACCACCAACACCGCCACCAGCAAGTCCAGCAGCAGCGCCACCTGCGCCACCTGCCAATGCAGACCCTAGAATTTGTTTGGGAGTACCGCCTTCTAGGGCTGTTACGCCCCCTGCAATAGCAGCTCCACCAGCCGCAGCAGCCGCCGTGCCAGTGAGACCCATAGCTGCTCCAACTTCAGGCGCTAACTCAGGGGCATATACGGCAACAACAATAGGCGCAACTTTTTTTGCGTCGGCAACAAGGTCGCTACCCGCCGATTTGATGCTAGAAACGAGTGAACTAAAAAAACCCATTATGCAGCTCCCGTCATTTTTTCAGCAACTTTGCCCAGAGCAACAAAAAACGATAGTGCGCTGTAATCTATCTTTTGGCTCATCTCCCCAGGCTCAATCAACTTGTAATCCACAAGCTGTTTGACAAACATGGGATACAACGCCTTGTCTTTGACAGCGCTGTGGGCTAATTTGCCTAAGTTAACAATGATTGCAGGGTTTACCCCACTAGACTGAATAACCTGTTGCAATTTTTGAGAGGCTTGTTGAACTTCTTGTTGTGTAGGCATTAAAACACCCCCAGTGCTGCTGCAATTTGCGTGTGAATGTCAGAGTGAACGCCCAGCCAATCATAAAAGTCATCTTCTACGTTGAAGTCAGCATCTAACAATTGAAACGGATTGTTTAGGCTAAGAATGTTAGCCAAAGATTCGTGCATTTGGTTGTGAATCAGTAACCAATCGTCAATGTTTGACGGGTCAATTTCTTCAATAGGATAAAAGGGCGTGACAAACCCTTTCCTGTTTAATGTCTGGAAAAACAGTTGATGTTGCGTGTAATTCTCAAACGCAAAACGCCCTAAACCCTGCACATCTCCAAACTCAACATAAGATAAGTCATCCTGATTCATGATTTATCTGCCTTGGAGTCTAGCTTGTCAAATATCTGTTTCAGAATGTCTTTGACTTCTTTGATGTCTTCTTTGTAATCGTCTTTCTGGACGTACTCTTTGGGCAACTCATTGAGCTTGTCTTCCAACTTTTGAGTGCGCTGCATTTGGTTTGTGAAAACCCACACCGCTAGAAATCCAGCAATGCTTACAACGACATTGAAAAGTTGTTGGTTGTCCATGTTAAACAGCGTAATAAGGGATTTTTACGTTTGTTCCGTTCAGGTTAACCGTGATGTATCCAGCGGGTACAAGAGGTAAGCTGGCAGTGGCAAACGTAGCGTTGGCAGACGTTGGCTGATTGAGCGTGTTGATTGTGACCGTGTTGTTGGCGTTCAAAGTCATCGCATCTGTTGCTGAATTATTGGCAACAAAGTGCGTGGCATTAGCCCCCAGTGTCCCAACAACGAGGTCAACAGAACCGCCGTACAAATACACCACGTTGGCGTTGTAAAACCGACCAGACCCTGAGAAAGTGCTGGAAGTGATACCAAAGTCACCGTAAGCAGAGCCTGTGTCGTTTACAAGAGCAAAGTCACTAGAAGCGGCGTTACCGTTGTTAGTGTTTTGCATGACAATTTGAACGTAACTGTTAACGCTGTTGGCGTAAGACGCAACAATACCTGTGTCGGTATAAGACAAATTGCCATAAGAAAATGCTCCAGCTCCAACGTTAGCTGCAATGTTTCCAGTTGAGATAACGCTGTTTGCGGTTACTTTGTTTAGCGTTGCATTACCGCTGTTAATTGTGACGTTGCTATAGGTGACGTTGCTTTCTGTGCCGCCAGTGATGGTAGCGTTTGAAATTGCGACGTTTGCAATGTTTCCGCTAATAATGTTGACGTTATTAAATTGAACGCCGTTTTCTGTTGTGCCGTTAATGATGACGTTGTTGAGCGTCAGATTTCCTAAAGTCGTAATAGTGCTGCCAGCAGTAACAACCGTGTTACCCAGCGTTATTGGAAAACCAGAACCTGCACTACTTACCGTCTTTAGCATGATTAATCTCCGTCACCTGGCGTGATGTAAATGGTTGCTGTACCCGTGGTTGCATTTGCTGTGAAATAGGCATTGGGTGCAAACGTGATGATTTCATCCGTACCAGGCAACAAAGGCAAGCAGTTGCTTTGAGTTGTGACGGGCACAACACCACCTGCCGATGCCAACGCAGATGTTTGACCAAACCCAAGAATAACGGTCACAGTGCCGCTATTGATGATTCGATACTGGTTGCTACCCAACGTGGTAGAAGTTACTTGAACGGGCGCAGGAGCTGTCGTAGTGGCTGAGATAACCACTGTGTTTCCGCTAGGAGCAAAAGGTGCGCTTACACTCATGTTTGCACCTCATCCGCAGGTTCAGGCGTGTTGCCTTCTTCCAGCCATTTCAAATAGACTTGGTAGTCTGTGTTGGCGGGGTCGAATGGGATGTTTGTTTTGCCATCTTTTAAAACGGCGCATGGTTCGATTCCAAGAGAATTATTTAACAATTTATACATTTATAGCTCCGCAGGGAATTCCCAGTATGTTGTTCCGTCTGAATTGCCAAGATACCTATTTGCCGCTCCATTAGTGGCTCCCGTCAAATTTATTGCCAATAAAATTTGATCCAAAGAAACTCGATCTAAAGTTACAGAAGAATAAGTGCCGTTTGCTATGACTGGAGAAGAGCCTCCAACCGCAAAAGATGGTGCTGCTCTCATGCGAACTGGGAATTGCACAACCGTTGAAAAGTTTGCTGTGGATGTATTGACTCCAGTTGCAAAAGGAGCATATAAACCACCTTGTGCAGAACCGCCGTTTCTCCAATAATACCGTTGACACAAAGCCAACTCAGTACCATACGGGCGGTAGTCAAACGATGTGGCTGTGCTGCCTTTTTCTAGTTGCACGCCTGTAATCAGTGTTGTTGTTGAACCAGAAGCATTTGAAACAATGTTTAATTGAATTCCGTTTAAAACTCCAGAAGGCAGGCCAGAAAAACTTACTGTATATTGAGACCAAGAAGCTGTGCCAGTAAATGTTGCCGTTGAACCAATTTGAGTTGTAGAAGCAAAATTATCTGTTGCTGTTGCGTAAAAAAGCTGAAGTGCAATACTATTGCTTCCTGCACCAGATGTTTGTTTTGCCCAAAATGAAATTGTTACTGTTGCACCAGAAAAGTCATAACAATTTTTAGCTTCAATTCTTTGAGTAACTGCAGGAAAACCTGTTGATGTAAAAGAATATGAATAAGGAAATCCAGCAGGAGCGTCAGACGATTGAGCGCCAGCAGAAATTGTTCCACCACAAGCAACAAACCATCTATCCGCACCGTAGGCTCCGCTAGTAGTAAATCCACTTGTGCCTCGTTGCCAAATTCCCATCGCACCATTGATGATGCGGTTTTTAAAGCCATAGTAACCAGTTGTAGTGCCTGTGCCGCCGTTAGCTTCAACAAGAATACCCGTCACATTGGCTACGTTTGTTGAAATATTACTTGTGCCACTAGAAATGGTTACGTTTGTCAACGTCAAGTTGCCGATAGAAGTAACTGTGTTACCCAGCGCAACTGTTGTATTGCCAATAGTTACGGGCGTGGCAAAGTTTGTATCCAACTGATTAAGCGGGATAGATGTTGTTGCATTAGCAAAAATATACGGTACACCAGACATTTAGAACCTCACTCTCAATTCGTGTTCAAACTCAAACGTGTTGATGACAAACGCAGGATTGCTTGATGTCATTGTCAACCCCAAATACTTGCCATATTGCTGTGCGTCAGACTTGTACAAGTAATATCCAGTTTCAAACAACCATCCAATAGTTGCACCAGAATTATTTGTCCAAACAACGGTTTGTCCAGAGTTGTTTTGCCAAGACACAGACCCGTTTGATAAGGTGTATGTTGGACTAGAACCACTCTCGCTGTCAACGGTAATGTTGAACGTACCCGCCGATACCAACGTTGCTTCTACAGCAAATTTTAAGGCTTGTTTGGTGCGAATAGGGTCGCCCATATCCTGCAAAGCCGTTTGAATGTAGCTGTTGATGTTGCTGGACGTATTTGAGTACAACTGATTCAACTGGCGGCTTGTATCTGTGCCGTACAAATTGATTTTTCCTGACACTGGCGCAGATGTGACGTACTGAATCGGTTGCACCTGGCTTGTGATAAACCATTTCTTGTCAAAAAACACCGCTTGGATGTAACGTGAGCCGCCAAACCCATAAGGACACGACGGACTGATGTAAAAGTTAAACACCGCACACAAAATGTTGTTGAGCAGTGTCTGACCCGCTGTAATTGGCTTTGTAAAGTCAATGTAAGGGAAAATACCGTCTAGGGGGTCTGATATTTTGGTGGTTGTAGACCCGACAAGGGCGTACACCCCGTAATCGTTCATAAAAAGCACAGAACGGAAGTACGGGAAGATGGCGTAAATGCGTTTAGAACCGATAGAAGCAGAAACGTTGGTGTTGGTGAACACCGTGCTGCCCGTGGAAGTCACTTGCAGGTTAGAAAAAACGTTGATGCTATCGTCGCCAAAGATGTACAAGAAGTTGTTGGCCGACAACAAGGCTTGAATGTTGCCGTGCAGCGTCGAGTCTGACAAATTGAACGCCACAGCAGACACAGAGCTAAAGTCAGTGGGGGAAACAGCGCTAGAAGAGTAAACAGTACGCCCAGCAGCCACCCAAACACGCCCTGAAAAGGTTGCAACGTCCACAATTCCGTTGGTGTTAACCACCGCTGTAGCGGTTGCATTAGCCGTTACGTTGCCAGAATAGCCGTTTGCAAAGCTCACAGTAGGCACTGACGTATAGCCAGAGCCAGGATTGTTCATAATGACCTGCGTAACAGCGTTTCCAGACACGATTGCCGTGGCGTTTGCCCCAGAACCGCCACCACCAGAGAAAGTCACATAAAACGTGCCGTTTGCACCATATCCAAACCCGCCGTTAGTCACTTGCACCGCCACTGTGCCCGTTTTGAACGTGGTCAACTGAGCAATAGCGGCTGCACCCGTGCCACCACCGCCCGTGATGGTCACTGTAGGTTGAGATGTGTATCCACTACCCGTGTTTGTCAGGCTAATTGCCGTGACAACGTTGGATGTGATGGTCGCCACAGCCGTTGCCTGAACGCCGTTGGTCTGATTAGGCGCTGAAATCTTGACGCTGGGGGCAGATGAGTACCCAGAGCCTGGGTTTGTGATGCCGATGACCGCTACAGAGCCAATAGACACCAAATTACCGCCATCCCACTCATAAAGACCGTTTACAGGGTCTCCAATGAACATATTGGTGTTTTGATATTGCGCTGCACTGACACCAGATGCAGAAAACGTGCCAGCAGTGGCAACGTTCCCAAAAGCCTTGGTATTCAGGTCAAAATATTCCATTCGACCATCTGTTTCAGAAGCAACAATGTAGTCATCCTGAATATTTACGGATGTCAGGTAACTTACGGTGTTAGAAAAGACTACCGTTGCGTTAGCGCTGTTGGTAACGTATGACGATTGCGGCGTGATACGCAAGTTGCCAGAGCCAATAGGCATAGCATTTTCTAGCCAGTAGAACTCATCTTTTTCAATAGCCGTGCGGTTGGCTTTGGTATCAATTCCCCTGAATTGTTTGATGACCGCATAGCTTTTCTTTTGCTCTGCTGATGCCATTCTTAACCTCCACTGCTATAGGGGTTAGGAATACGTCGTGTATACGTTGAATTCAGGATGTTGAGAACGTGCTTGTTGTACTCTTGCTTAAAAATCTCTGCTTCACCGTAGGATTGCTCGTAAAACTTGGCTTTGTAAGCAGCGTAATACTGCACAGCCGTGCTGTACGGGTCAAGAATTGAATCAGTAGCGGTAGGCGTACTCAAAGACAATGGAGAAGGCAAAATCACCGTATCCAGCTCAATGTAATACGATTGGTCGGGCACAGGCGCAATGTAGAACTGCTGTTGACCGTACACAGAAAAACAAATAGGGCGACCAACGTAGTTTTGCCAGTAACGCAACTGAGCCGTGAAGTCTGACCAGGGCAAATAACGCATAGGAATGCGACTGTTGCCCCAGTACAAATTGATACCCAAGATGTCTATGGTTTGAATCCCGTCAGGCAATGACGCAAACGGGATAATCTCAGCGTTTTGGACGTATTGCAGGGTAGCAGTACCGTCTGCAAAAGACGTTGTAGGCGGGAAAATGTTTGTACCCGTGGGATATGCTGGCGCTGTGCTGCCAGATGTGCCTGATGTTTGGTACTGATAAATATAGATGTTGCTGAACACATACTGACCCGCAGTTACAGCCGTGTTAGCTGTCCAAGTGGATGCAGGAGTTGTGTTGTTGTTTGTACCCAGATATGGGTTGGAAGATGCAATGGGAGTTTGGGTATTTTGAATTGTTCTTAGGCAACCCGTGTCCCTTACAAGGCGCTCTCTAGCCTCGTTGATGTAATTTGTTAGCTGACTTTGCGACCAAAAGACATTGTTTGAGTCATGCAACAAATTTTCGACTTGATAGAGGTAGTCATTGAGCGCTGGCATGAAGCATCCATTGTTATGCTACCCGTTTTTGATGGAACTTTCCCCCAGCGGATTTTTCAATCCGCAGGGGTACTACGCCAACAGCCGAGGGTAACGAGCTGTCTTGTTGAGGCTTCTCAGTTGTTATTACAAACTGGTCCAGCTTTTTCAAACTTTCTTCAAGCTCCGCATGAGTGTTAATCCACCCATGCCGAACCAAAATATGTTCTCTGTCTTGTAGTTTGTAACCAAACAATTTGACAGCCCCGTCCAGAGGAATCTCAACGGGAACGTTCTTTTTGAATTCGTAGACAACACCGTCATAACCGATGGTTAATTCGGTGTTGCCACGATTGGTTACAAATACGTTTTCCATCAGAAAGACACAACGTCGCCGTAAACTTGGAAGTTTACCGTGTTGCTGTTGCTAGAGCCAGTATGCACGTTGACATACAAAGCCTGAGTAACAGAACCAGAGACTGTCGTGTTAGACAGATATGGTTGAGCAATAGTCAAGTCTTGATAACGGTTAACCGCTGTCACGTTAGCCAAGATAACGGGAGACACCACTGCGTTAGACAGGTTGCCATCGTTACTTGTCGTAATCGAGACGTTAGCGCTAGAAACATTACCAGTAGGTGCGTTGACTGTTACTCGACGAACAATCACAGCACCTGAACCAGTAAGGTTTCCGCTGTTGGTTAAACCGCCACTCAAGATGGGAATTGTCACCACTGCGTTAGCAGTGGCAGACAAATTCGCCAATGGACCTTGACCAATACGACCATTCCCAAACGAATCGAGATAATACTGACTGACTGAATCGGGATTAGCCATTATTGCTCCTTAAGATGCGTTGTAAGTGCCAGAAACGTTTTGACCACCATCAACTGTCAAGACTTGGATAGTTGTATTGGCGGTTGCAGCGTTTGCAAACACGTTCACACCGTCAGACACAATCACGCCGCCAGTGTTGTTAGCCAGCAATGGACCTACCGATGAGATATTTCCAGTTGTGGCGTTGACACCAGAAGTCATGTTGATAGTGACGTTCGCAGTGGGAGGAACAAGGTACAAACCAGCGGGAACAACGTTACCGACGGTTGTAACTGTCAAGTTAGCAAACTGGAAATACGCACCAGGCGTGTTTGCGTTTGCATTTGCAAGGATGATTTTGTTCAGTGCTAATGACATGATTTTTTCTCCTTACAGTGACAAGTAGTTGTAGTTGTTAATCTTAGACATTGACTTGGGCTTCACAGACACCAATTCAGCAATCATAAGAACAGCACCCACATAACCAATTTGCCAGTTTGGAAGTGTTGATTCAAATCCAGTAAACACAAACGAGCCTTGTTCGTGGATGTACAACGACAAGTAGTTAGTGTTCAGGAAGTACACAGTACCTTCTGGGCAGTATGGGTCTGGATAGATTGGCACACCAGCGACCATCAAAGCACGGAAAGCGGCTTGAGGACCATTGTTGTCACCGTCAAAGCCAGAGCCTGGGGTGATAACGTATTGCTCTTGACCAACAAAGTCTTGAGCCAACAAAGTCCAAGTACCGAAACCGCACACGCCAAACGATGGCATTTCAGCGCCACGTTTAACAGTACCAGAGATGTACTGAAGAATGTTTTGACGAGTTGGGTTAACGTTACCAGCGTTATACACCTTGGATTGCCACCAAGAGTATGTATTACGGTTGATGTTACCGTAAGTGGTTTGGTAAGTTGCGCCACCAGTACCGTCATCCACAGCAGCGGGCAAGCCGATGAACTGTTGGTTGTTTGTGGTGTTGTTATACAAGGCGGTAGCCATTGCATCCATCATCACGTTGGTTGCGTCGTTCATACGAGCTTCAATCAAAGGAATGATTGCAGCGTCTTGTTGTGCGACACCTTCCATACCGAGGAACGGCACGGGAGAAATCATCAACTTCAAGTCGTACTCAGCGTTGTACGCACCTTGTTGGACTGACGGTTGAGCGAACGAGCCGCTGTAGTCAGACCACTGAGCGTTAACAAACTGAGCGCCCTGAACGGGGACAGTTACAGAAGAAACACCACCGCTGGCTTGTTGACTGTTTGCAATCAACGCTGCCATCAAGGGTGTGCTGTTATACAACTGCACAACCAGTTTAGGAATGAACGCTCTACGGGTAACGTACGTTAACTCCGTAAATTGCGAACTACCTGTCTGGGGCAGAATACCACCACCTATAGCCATATTAGCTCCTCAAAGTAGGCATTGCTGCCCTGACAAAATTGCACCCTCTTTTTACAAACCGATTGGGCGGTGTGGCTTACGCAAATCTTGGAAAGCCTTAACCGCCTCTTGCTGCGCTGCACCCCGTGGGTCTTTCCAGAATTGTTGGAGGTTGAGTCCTCGAATTGCGGAAGGATTGTATCCAGTAGGGGTTGGCTTCGCAGCTTCTTTCATGAAGCGATGATATTCAGCGGCGGTTTCGTGGTCAGAGATTTTTTTCTCCAACATCACTTTTTCCACCGCATCAATCTCATCCTCAGATGAAACCAAACCTTTTTTCACCAGTGATTTGCGACGTTTGTCCAACTCGGCTTGTGCATCACGGGTACGAAACTCGTTACGCAAAGATTCATTTTCCTGACGGATTTTGTCCAACTCTTGGTTGGTCCTATCTTTCAAATCAATTTCAGGAATGTTCAAGTTGGGTTTAACTTTTTTAGTCAAACGCAAGATGTCCTCCCGTGTATCGGGAGAATCAGCCAGAGTCTGCATCAAGGATGCCAACTCGTCACGGGCTTCTAAGGAAAGATTTTCTAAAGACATTTTGTTACCCTCTTATCGTATTAAATGACTTTTTTACCGTCACCAGGTTTCTCGACTTTCATGCCGCCAAATGCTGCTTTTGCTGCACCAGACAAACCGCCGAGTTGGGAATAGCGAGGGGTGTTAACCACCACGCCATTGCGTTGATTGTTGTCGGTAGGACGACGGGGTTGTGAATTACCACGAGGTTTGAACAAGTCCATGATTACTCCTGTTTACATTGGGGAAGGTGGCATACCTGGAGGCATACCGCCAGGTGGGGGAGGCATACCGCCAGCAGGAGGCATACCAGGGATTGGAGCAGCAGCCATTGCTTTGCCTTCTGGTGTACCGCCACCCGCTTGAGGCAACGTTTGCAACATCTGCAAAATCTCTGACTGCTGAAGTTCGTTGACTTTCCCTTTTTTAGAGCCAAGAACTTTGTTGATAGCGCTGATAGCTGACAAAGCCGCACGACCTTCTTCGCTATCCGAACCCAGTGCTGGCAAAGATTGCTCTAGCAAGTCTTGCGCCATTCCCAAGTTAATTTTTGCTGCTTCTTTAGAACCCATCTTAGGCTCTGGAGTAGACATTGGAGAACCCATTGGGGGCACTTCAGCATCAGACAAGTTTGAACCAGGAGGAGGTGCGTCGGGCATTGGTACGCCAGCCGAACGGCTACCTTTCATCAACTCCATCAATTTGTCTTGCGGAACACTCATGTTTACTCCTTGGGGCTAGTTTGTAACCACTTACAAACCAGTTGTCAATAGGTGGGGGAGTGGATATCGACTACTCCCCCGAAGTCGTTAAACGCAATTACTTGCGTTTGTGTTTACGAGCTTTACGCATGGCAACTCCTTAAACAGCAGTTTCTCTTCAAGGGGAGAAACCATACCCTATTCTCTTTCGAGAAATCAACGACGGGTCTTGCGACCTTTTTTACCGTATCTGTGCATCATGATGAAGTCCTTACGTTCTGGCGTAGTTTCTCTGAGTTCTACCCCCAGCCGTGTTTCTAACACCTGTTGTGCGCTGTGTCAATCCAGGTCCAGAAGATTCTTTGCGTAAAGTTTCAGAACTAACCCGTGGTTGGTCAGCTTTGGGTTGCGTTTGAGGTCCACCGACGTTTTTAGTAGCCATCACGACTCCTTGTGTTCAGGGGCTTTGTGCCCTTTTTTGTGTTCGCCAGCGGGAGGTTGTGGTTGGGCGGCTTGCTTGGCTTCCATCATCTTCAAGCGCTCAATCAGCTCCTCTTTCATTGGCGGCTCAATCAAATCAAGCAGAGATTTCTTGTCGATAGCCCCTGCTTTGAGCAAGTTGAATGCCAGTGTGCGGGTGTCTTCCGTAAAGATGGGGCTGTTGGAGTGTCCATCCACTTTGACAGTGAATTCTTTGGTGAATTGTTCGGCAATGAACGGCACACCGTGCGTATCTTTGAAATGCGTATCGTCGTAGAGCTGCATAGCCTTGAGATACAAGGTAGCCAGCTTTTCCAACGAATCTTCAATGATAAGTGCCCGTTTTTTTACTCGTGATGACCCCAGACGGGCTAACTGGGATGCGTGTCCTGCTGAACGTACACCTGCTTCGCCTTTACCTTGCAGCACGTTGCCAACGCCAGATGCTTCTTCAAACATAGCGTCAATTTCACGCAACTCAGCAAACAAGTCTGGCGGCATAGTGGGCGCTAACTTTTCTACCTTGGCATTAGGCATATCGGTGGAGAGCAAACCACCTGCACGGTTAAGCGCAAAATTTTTCTCATCCAAGATGCCCGTAAAGCCAATCAACGCCGTGGGTGGAGACACTTGTTTGGACAGCAAATCAAGAATTTCGGTCATGCGGCGGTTACGCAACTGCTGCAAGTAAATCAGGCGTTGAACTTCGCTTGCACCCCAGTAGTAGTCGTACAGCGGGTTAGGGCAAATCTGAATGAACGGCAGTTCACCCTTGATGAACATCTCTTCGCCAGAACGTTCGTAGATGATGATGTCTGGGTCTGCCTTTGTGACCACACGGTAATCTTGTGAGTCATCATCCCAGAGCCACAGCTCAGTCATCTCCACGGTGTCCTCTGACACTTCTGCTTTGTAGCGGTTGCCACCAGCCAAGTCCAAGTTCACGTTACCGTAAATAGTTGGGTTGGATTGAGAGATGATGATGCGTTCAAGTCCGTTGGCAATCTCTGTGCGTTCATGCGGCATGGAGTTCATGCGCTGAATAATTTTGTCCCGATTCGGATGGCTATACAGACGGGTGTACAGCTCAGACTTGGTGATGTAATATTTTTGAATCAGGGCTTCTTGTCGGTCTGTGTAGGTAATGTCCTCACGCAACACGCCGACGCAACCAGGCTCGACCATGTACGGGTGAATCCCGTTTTGCATAATCATCTTGACGTAGGTTGTGCCGTACACCAGCGCCCATGTGGTGGCGGTAGAAAAAACTTGGTCAGCGTTGCTATTGAGCCACTCATTGTTGAGGGCTTTGGTCAGCACGGGAATCTTGCGGTGTTCGTTGTCGGGGATAGACGCACCCAGATTGATTGAGAATCGGGTGGTCTCTGCCGAGTACAAGAACGACGTTACTTGGTCTAAGTGCGGAAAAATTTTGTTGTACAGTGCTGGCGCTTCGTCAGGACCGTTACCAAAGAGATACCAGTTACGCAAGGAGGCGTAGTCAACTTTGCGTGAGTTCAAAGAGACTTCGCACTTGTAGATGATGTCCCGATAGAACTCATCTCTGTCTAGCATCCCCTTTGGTATTTTCATTTCTACTCCGCATTACTGTTTATCTTCAAGCCTTCATGGTCAATTTGAGTACCTGCACCTGGCTTGGGTGGCACAAATTGTCCAACACTTCTTGGCAAAACGCTAACAGATTCGTCTTTTACTGGCTTGAATTGCCCGTTCATGACGGATTGCAAATTAATATTACCACCATTGCCCCACATTGCACCAGATAGGCGCTCTTGGACCAATTTTTCTTCTTGCATCTTGTTATTGTGATTCAAAGCCTCTGTTGCTTGCTCAAACTCTTTGTCAGAGAGCTTATTTTTGCGTTTTAAGTAGCCAGTTTGGTGTTCACCTGCTTTTGTGGACTTGATGTCGGTCATATCAAACTCCATCGCCAATTGTTTTAGGTTTTTGTCCGTCGCTTTGGTCTTGTCGGACTTCATAGCCACTGGTTTTAAGAAAACCACGGATAAATCGCCCTTACAAAACTTGATAGGACACTTTGCCTCCATAGATTCAAAGATTCCATGCTCTGAACAACAATAATCTTTTAAAACACCCATTTTTCACCCCTCTTAGTTAGTCTTCACACAAAATATTGCCAAAATTCTTGTAATCATGCCTGTTGATAGGCTTGTTTTGCACCTTAAACCCCTCGTTAGTAAGCACTAACTTACTTGTAGGGATTAGTGGCTGGACAGCTTCTTTCCTGTAATCAGGGTAAGTCTCGTTCGTGTGTTTCTTCATAACCCGAATGCGCCCCTGTTTCCAGTGTTTGTAAGCCCTGTTTAAGCCTCGCTGTGTGTCTTCGCTCATTGGGCAACGCTCTTCTTTGATGACGTACAAGAACAAACGCTCGGAAATACCCGCCAACTCGCAGAAATTTTTGATAGAGATGCCTCTGTCTTTGTCCATCAAAAACCGTTTGAGTTCTTTTTTAAGTTCTTGTTTAGATAGGTCTTCCATCTTTGCCACCATAAACGCCAATTGCTTTCAAATAGTTGGATACGTTTTTGCCCACTGCAATCTGTTCAGGGGTGTATTCGTCTTGTTTAAGTGAAATTTGACGGGACAGACGCATAGCAATCAAGCGAGGTTGCACTTGCTCTGCCCACGCAATGGTCGCCAGTGCTGTTGCAATCACACGGTCATCCTTACCCCGCCCAGGTGCGCCAATGAACCCGTCTTCACGCACAATGCCTTTCATCTCTTCTAGCAATTCCATGCTGAAGATGCCCATCATGTTGCGTTCAAAGTAGTCTTTCATGTAAGACAACATACGCTCTTTAGATGATGAGGTAGTCAAGAAGCCGATGGAGTTAGACAGACCGCCCATCGTGTCGTTACGTCGCCAGATGTAGTTTTGCATTGACCCCAACACATCCATCATGTCGGTAGCAATCTTGCCATCCATAGCGGATGCCAAGCGTTTTAGGTTACGCAGCTCGTTGATGACCGCCTGACCTGGACCGTTGACTTCTAAGTTCAGCGTCGAGTTTTTATATGCACCTGCAAGGTGGGCGATGACCCACGCAAATTGGTAGGTGTTGAGTTCCGAGGTTGCAAACTCTGCCACTTGGTCAAGACCGTCTGCATAAACACGAAACACCTGGATGCAGAATCGGTCTGCCCAATCTGAGCTTCCGTATGCTGGGTCTGCACCAATAACGTAGTAAGCAGTGTCAACGGGTTGTTGCCAGATTCTGAGCGTTGCCAGCCTGTCTGAAGAAGGCAAACACTCTGTGTCTTGGAAGAGTTGTCCGAAGGCATACCTGTAACATTCATAGCCCATGCTCTTTGCTGATTTCGCTGCGTCCGTACAGCGAGAGTTAGAAAAGAAAGATGTTCCCGTCATCACGAAGGCGTAATCCTCCGTGGGTGGGAATTCTTGATACATCAGGGTTTCATCCTTGATGCCCTCCGCCATCTTCCAGCGCCACCAAGCCATCTGGCGTGAATTGATTTCAACGCCGTACAGCTTTTTGATTTCCTTGACCCACTCTTTTTCTTCTGACTTGAGCTTGCCATCCCAGTACACCTTGTACTCTTTGGAGTCAGCTTCAACGGAATAATACTCGTTGCGCCACCAGCCACAAAAAATGGCTCTCTGTGTACGGGCACGTTTGGCAGTCTTGTACATATCGTGGAACATATTGAACCCCTGCGCCGTGGATTCAAAGATGTACAGACGCTGCGGGTTTTTCTCCGCAAGAGAGGCAATCAGTGAAGCTAGACCTTCGTCGTTGCCCCAAGACGCTGTTTCAGTTGCGTGTAAATATGTAATAGCTTTACCTTGACCCAATCGAGATTTGTTACCAGCGATTTGGTAAAAGATTCGTGACCTGTTTTTGAGGACCATTTGATTGCGGTTGTGAGCAACCAAAGGAATCTTGTACTCCTTGGGTAAACCGTCAAGATACATTCCCAGAGTTGACCTGAACATATCTCGGTTTTCTTCAGTATCGGAGACAAGAGTGCCCTGCCAGCCAGGATGAGTAAATTGCCAATACAAATCAAGGGCAAGGCTAACAGTAGTAATACCCAACTGACGACCTTTAAGAATGACGAAGAAATGGACATCTTCTTTCAACCCTTTATCTATTTCTTCCATCACATAGGTTTGAGTCCCCAGTAGGCGACCCATCTTCTTGAGACCTTCTTCTTTGGTCTCAATTTTTAGCTCTGAACAGAACTTATAAAATTTTTGCAGGTCAAAATTCATGGCGACAAGGCTTGAAGCGTTCTAAATTGAATGTGCCTTCTTGTATTGACTTACAAGTGTGGGCAAAGAACTCTGCATTTTGTGGCATACGACCTTGATACAAGTGGAATATCCCGCCCTCAAAGTGCGTACCAATCCCATATTCCCCATAGGTGTGCAGCTTCCAGATGCCTTCTGCTGGCGCTTTGAAGTAATGCGTGGGGTACAAAGTCTTGTAGTTAATCCTCATCATCTCTGCCGCATAGCTTACGTTCTCAGCAACGTCTGCTTGTTCAGTCTCCATGAAGGTGGGCTTATTCATCTTGACCCAGCAAGCCTTGGAGATGGCATAGAAAGCTGGCGCAGCAAAGATGTGGGAGTAAGGAGGGATGTGGTTGCTGGCTTGGGCAATCCCGATGAATGTGCCGTGCTGCATCACCCATGCAATCGCCTTGTCCACAACGTCTTTGTTGGTAGGCACACAGTCGATGTCCAAGAACAACACAACGTCAGCATCAGTGTTTTCCATGATGTTGTCCATCCACAGACCGTGACGAACGTTTTGGATGGTGTAGTTGACTGTCAGCCCTAAGTGTTTGCACACATCGGTATGCCCTTTGACAATCTTAGGGTCAACAGATGTCCAGGCTAGGCAGTGAATCTCAGCTCGCATATACGTCCTTGTAGTTGTAAACCTTCATGCCATCCCCTTTGTCCATCAACACTCTGGCGTGGTCAGGGATAGGCTCATTGTTTTGTTGGTAATGGAATGCCAGTGTGGTGGTGTAGTTCACCGTAGGCTTGAGAGACCTAGCCACCTTGACTTGGGATTGCTGGACAACCTGCCACAGAACTCGGTCATCAATGATGCACAGCTCTAGTGGCTTGAACATCCAGCTTGCTAGTAAAGGAAACGTCTTGCGGCTAAACAAGAAGCAGTTTGTGTCATTGAATGCCTTACCGTCAGACTCAGAATCTACAGCCATGAATGACCCATCTAACCTGTAGAGGTTTCGTGGGCAAGTCACGATGTCACTGCCGCTTTCTTTCAACACCCCCACCATTGTGATGATGTGGTTAGGCTCATACCAACAGTCGGCATCCAAGTAAGCAATAGCGTCATAGCCCTGTGCCCAGGCTACCGCAGAGGCTACCCCACGGGGCGTGTCACCAAAGTCAGCACACTTGGGCACACTCATCTGCTGAATTTGCAAGGGTAGCTCACTGGGTGAGCCATCTGCCACCATGAAGTGGGTAATGTCCTTGTAGGTTTGGTGGATGACGCTCTGATAGCAGCGAGACAACACCTCTGGTGTCTCATTGTGATACGGCGTGATGACTGCTACCCTCATTTGATTCCCAAGTAGTTACGCACTTGGTCAAGGACGTTAAGTTGTTCAGGGCTATACATCTTCTTGGCTTCTTCAGGACTTCCCCATTGGTTGAAGGTGTATCCCCTAAAAATCTCTGGCAAGCCCGTCATTTGAAACCATTGGTCATACGGTCTAGTCTCACCAAGGTTTTCAACGTGGTATTTATATCTTTCTTGCATAGAAGCAGGGTCTAGCAAGTTTTGAAACTGCTGATAGTAAGCCGCCAGCTTTGGGTCTTGCGTCACAGCATAGTGACTCACATAGTCGCCAAGGATGTCCAATGGACTTGTTGCTGGGTTAAACACTTCAATCGCAGCTTGCTTACCTTGTCCCCAAGCAGGGATGTCCTCACCCTGGTAAGACTCCAACATATATTCTGGGTTTTCTTGGGGCGTATATTTGTAAGCAATGTCTTTGTCAGCAAGGTAAGGATATTGCTGTTTTGCTTTCTCAAAAACCATCGCACCCAATACGTCATTGTCATCAGCCATTACTTCATCTCCTCAAGATTCCAATCTGCAATTGTTACCGCCACCTTTTTGTTTCTCGCACAGCTAATCAGCTCTTTGTAAAACAACTCCGAATACGTTTGCCGCCACTCAGCCGCCAACTTCTTCTTGCTAGACGGTTTAATGCAAGACAGCGCCCTCTGCATTTCCTTTTTCAACTTTAGACGAGAGTTGTAAAGCTCCGTCTGCAAATCCTTCTCTGTATCCATGCTGCAAAGCCTCATTCATACAAACCACCCGACGAATCTCAGACTGGCGCAAAAGGTCAGCCAAGAGACACAACATGCCTCTTAGCTCATCCTCATTCATCCATAACCAATCTACTTGTGCCATTCGTTAAGCAGTCCAAGTTAAAACTATCTCTGGTTGATTCCTTGTGACCTCTGCCAAGACCCCTACAAGTCTCGGAGGCAAGATAGGCATACGCTTCTCCACCTCATACTCCCGAGCCTCTGCAAGAGCCTTTCTAGCCTCTGCCAGATAGTCCATCACGAAACCCTCCAGACCCGCAACATCTCACCCTCAGTCTTGCTGACAAACTTGTAACCAAGACGCTTACTCGCCCTGTAATTCGCATTTGCCACCTTCTGCCTAGCCTCCTTGGGCACAGCAAAACTATCACCCACCTCCATCCCCTCATAGGGATACGAGTACACCACCCTCGGCTTGGGCATCTCACCACCACGTTGTATTTCCAATATCTCCATGTAATCACCTCTACCTGTAAACACATAATAGCATAAACAAATAAAACACACGCAAGCAGGAAATACAAAAATTTTTATGGGGGGGGGATAAGTGGGGGGCACGCACACATCGACTCACCGTCCCCTTCGATTGCCACGCATACGCATGATGTGCTTGATTGATTGTGTCGCCTACCCAAACCAGTTCAGACACGGTACGGGCTAGGGTGCTTACATAATTTAGATATATAAAAGAGAAAGATGTGGTAGACACCTTCCCCTATTCTTACCCGTGTCTACTAACTACCCGTATACATAACAGACACCCACTACTGTATTGTTTCAATATGATAATCATACATAGTCTATGTATTATATATGTGTTCTATGTATTGTGGATAACTTGGAGTTGTTCACAGTATCCACAGGGCGCACTGATTAAGTGATTATGTGATTATATCTGGTGCACAGTACATGATGAACGCACAATAACAGTGCTATGTCAATTCGCTAAGTTGTTGATTTATATAGGATTCAATTTTGGCATAGTGTTTGCATACTCATATATAAGCAAATTAATCGTTTGCCCAAATCCTAACTCTGAAAGGTCAGTTATGCACAAAACTTTCACCCTTGAATTCAACGCTACTGAATTACAAGAACTCCATGTAATGCTTGTCTTGCGTAAAGTTCAATTACAAGCCGAATTGCATCATAAGAACATGAATATAGTGTCAATTGCACTTAGACAATTGGAGAGAGTTTCTCCAATTCTTTACTACATTGAAAGCATCGTAAAAGAACATCACGCAAACTAATCCTAACTCTGAAAGGTACATCATGCAAATCATTCTTTTTGCCGTTCCAAAATCTAAGCTCACTAAAAAGCTAGCTAGCGACATCGCTGGCAATTTAGGCAAACCCTCAAAAATGCCTGGCTTGAGCTATGGTATCTCTGCCAAGCTCTGTAATGTCGGCTCCAAGCTAGCAAAGATAGAGGGTAGCGTTTGTCACGGATGCTATGCACTTAAGGCTAACTATTCTTATCCTAGCGTGCAAAAAGCACATGAAAAACGAGCTAATGGGTTGCGCTCTATTTCATGGGTTGATAGTATGGTAAAGCTTATCGGCTCTGCTAACGAATCTTATTTTCGCTGGCACGATGCGGGAGATTTGCAAAGTTTTCAACACTTGCTGGATATTGTGACAATTGCGGAAAAACTGCCTAGCGTGTCTTTTTGGCTGCCTACAAAGGAAAAAAAGCTTGTTTATCAATATCGTGAGATTTTTGGTGATTTTCCCTCTAATCTCTGTGTCCGATTGTCGGGAGCTATGGTAAACCTGCCAGCTCCTGCCTATGAAGGGAATACATCAACTGTGCATACGGTTCAAGCAATTGGACAATTTTGTCCTGCACCACAGCAAGGGAATCAGTGCAAGGATTGTCGGGCTTGCTGGCATCGTGACGTCAAAAACGTGTCTTATTCTCTGCATTGATAGCCTATCTTGTAGCCTATTCTGTAGGCTATGGGATGCGTTTTCGCATCATTCTTAACTCTGAAAGGTTTTTTATGCAAAAAGTAATGCTGGCTAAATATCGTGGGCGTTGTGCGTTGTCTGGCGTTGTCATCAACGTGGGCGATGAAATAACCTACGACACAGCAACTAAAAAAGCGTGGCTCGCAGAGCCTGGAGATTGTCGGGTTGATACTAGCTCTTATTTGGGCGATAAAAAACGGGTTTCGGATGTTTTTAGTATCGGTGGTCACGAATACTATCGGAACAAGTCCGGTCGCTGCATCGATGCGCCATGCTGTGGCTGCTGCACTATTTGAGGGGAAAATTATGCAGACAATCGACAATTTGGAGATTATGCAAGAGCTTGCGTTGATTATTCGTGGCGCTCACCCTGCCTGGCGTGGCGATAAACGATACAACGCTGGTTTTTTCTTACGTCAGATAAAAAACGATTTCAATGGAGCTGCTGCTCTGGCTCGAGATATAAGGGAAAACCTTGAATATTTTGAGCAAGAGATAAACCTGCCCTCGCGCACACTGCTGCAAGCTGCCAACGTCCTCGCTGGCGATTCAATCGATTTGTAAGTACTTTGAGAGTGCTGTCAAAACCCTGATTTTTAACAAGGAGTAACTTATGGCTAGAGGTGGAAAGGTTTACACGCCTTTAATGTGTGAAAAGCCCCTTTGCGAGTGCGACAACATCGCCCCGCGCATGAGAGCGGCTGACATCGCCCTACTGGTAGTTGGTAGCATGGCCTTTGGCTTTGTGATTGCCCTGTTAACACTTGGCGAGGTAGTCCCAAAATGAACGATGCACTTGCAGACCTTTATGTGTCTCTCGCTTATGACAGACACCAAAAATCTAGAGGGTGGTTTTTCCTTGGTAATGAACAAGAGTGCTTCTACTGCTTACTCATTGCCGAAGACTATCTCGCCCAAGCGTTACAAATCCAGCATTGCCAAGCACTAGGTGTTTGTCAGATGCACCCTCGCCCGTGTGCGGGATGCGTCACAAAACCGATTAAAACAACCCTTAAGCCCGTTTTGGAGTTGGTTTAATGGTAACGGTAGGGTAAGGGTAAAAAGTGTCTTAAATGCCTATTTTTACCCTGAATCTTATCCACACCTGCAAATCGAGTTATCCACAGACGGTCTATAGGTATTCCATAATAACTAACGTAGTTAGTTATTAACTCAATATTGAGGTATACAGAGCGTATGTATGTATTAAAAAAAGATGTATTGTGTCTCAATATAGAATCTCTATATTGTGACTACATATATTATATATATACAGTATGCAGACGTATAGTCTTCACACAGAAAGTTAAACCATGACACAAAATGAAATCATTGAAAAGGCAGAGCAGGATGAGCCTTTTGAATACTTGAACGCAGTAGAAGGCTGGGTAAAAATTGATGAAGTGAGAAGACATTTTGATTCCGTAGGTTGCGGAACCATCTACAAAAGACCCGGAGAGGGTCGAGTTCCGTTGTATCTTATCCACCCACAACCCAAGGCAGAGCAGGATAAGCCTGTGGCGCTTGTTACTGGCGTTTACGGTGGACGTTTTACCTACGCACCAATCAAAGAATCTGTGGTATTGCCTGTTGGTATGGCTCTCTACACCCACCCACAACCCAAGGCAAAGCAAGAGCCTACGTCCGGCTTTTTCAGCCGCGAAGCCATGAAAGAGCATAGCGACTTTCACCCACAAACCAAGGCAGGGCAGGATGAACCTGTATTCCACCTACGACAGTATGGTGACGTTACCAAAGAACAGTTAGATTGTTACATTGCAACTGGTCGTATTGACACCCACCCACAACATCGCGAATGGGTAGATTTGACTGGCGAAGAATTAGAAACACTTTTGCGTGAAAACCGTACGCTAACACTAGGCGCAATATGGGCAGTTTCAAACAAACTCAAGGAGAAGAACAATGGATAAACCAACAACGTATCTAAAACGGTTGCAAGAAGAGCTGCGTTTGCTTGTAGACCACAATGAAAACACGCTTGGTTATGT